>ENA-ORIC01000520-ORIC01000520.1-human-gut-metagenome-genome-assembly--contig:-NODE-520-length-49096-cov-4.076909_pt1 | contig 49096 bp, 48 predicted proteins | sample MGYA00243023_ERZ508732 | MGnify/ENA primary metagenome ERZ508732 (study PRJEB26277, sample SAMN04329767) | human gut metagenome | biome: human-associated habitat | host: Homo sapiens | place: USA... | reverse complement strand
TCTTTTACATTATCTAAATTACTATTCCATATATTTGTTGTTAATAAACCTTGAAATTTTGAATCTTTCCACTCTTCTAATTCTAAAATACCTTTTACATTTTCTAAATTACTTTGCCATATAGTTGGTGTTAATAAGCTTTGAAACTTTGGATTTTTCCACTCTTCTAATTCTAAAATTGCTCTAACAACTTCAACATCTCTTTCATATATTTTTTCACAGATTAAATTCGGTTTATCTTTTAATAATAAATCAATTTTTTCTTTTTTAGTCATAACATCACCTGGTTCTTATTATACACATATTTTTTATCCAAAACAAATAATTTGAAAAAAAACTTAGTATAAACTAAGTCCTTATTCAATTATTTACCAGATATAATTTTTTTCATATTAGATTGCGCTGTAGCAATACTATCTGTATTAGGAATCATTACATAATCTTTTACAGTACCTAAATGAACATAAGCACTAGAATCTCTTCCTGCTACAGATTGTTGTTCAAAAGTCCAACTTGCACCATCAACTGTATTACGAGCTAACTCAGTAATTAAATCTTTAGAAATATTAGTTGTATATAAATTACTAACAGCATTTAAAATATTAGAATAATTTGTAATATTATCAGCATTAGCCATTTTCTTAAATATACTAATCATAATATCTTGACAATTTTTTTGTCTTTGACGATCTCCATCTACAAAAGCTTTTCTTTCTCTTGCAATAGTTAATATCTCAATTCCACTATAAGTTCTACAACCTTTTGAAACAGTCAATTTTTTACCTTTTGTATCATCATAACTTCCCATAACTAAAGCATGAGTTGTTGTATAGCTGCTGTCTGAACAGAATTGAACACCTCTTAAGGTATCTACTAAGCCAACAATACTTTCTGTATTAATTTTAACATAGTAATCAATGTTAATTCCAAATAAATCTTCTACTGTTTTTCTAGAAGTATTAATTCCAAAATATCCTACATATCCTAGTAATTCTTTCATTCCTTTTCCACTAATTGTTACATAATAATCTCTTGGTAAAGATGTAAGTAATATTTTATGTGTTTTTTTATTAATAGTAACAACCATATTAAAGTCTGTATTTTTTTCTGTAAAATCAACTCCACCAATATAAACACTAAAGGAATTTCCATCATCTACAATTTCTTCTTGTTCTTCTTCTACTTCTAAATCAAACTTATCAATTATTTTATAATCATTTTTATTCAGTGTTGTTCCATCTTCTAATAGTGCTTCATAAATATTTTCTTCAATTATAGTAGCGCTTATTTTTTTTGTTTTTAAATCTTTGAATAATTCTATAATACTTTCATACTTTTTATTTTCAGTCGTAGTTTTTTTATTAAATTCTGTTAAAGCTTCTTCTATATTAGGAATAGATTCATAATATCCAATTTTTTGATCTTTTAAATCCTCTGTTTTTTCTAAATTAGAATTTTTTAAAGTAACAACATAATAAGTGTTAGTATATGTTTTAACAGCATTATCAAAAGCTTTATTTAGAAAACTATTTGTAGTAGATAAATAATAACTTCCAACTATACTAATTAAAGCAAGAATAATAGATATAATATATCCAATTATTCTAATACCTTTTTTCTTTTGTTTAATTAAAAAGACAGCTCCAACATCAATAATTAATAATAGTCCTACTAATAAAATAGAATATTTTAAAGGTAAAATATTTAAAGTAAAAATAAAGTAAGAAAGTAAAATAGTAAAGAATAAATTAATAATTGTAAATATGATCATTTTTTTATTTTTCTTTCGTTTTTTCATATTATCATCTCAATTCTCATAGTAAGTATATCATTATTATCATTTTATTTCAATAGAGATATTTTTAAATAAAAAGACATTAGTTCATTAATTTTATTTTATAATATTGTCTTTCTTTCGATATATTTATCATAACTTAGTTTTATTAATGAAAAAAAATAAGATTTTTCTTATTTTTGTAAAGATTCAATTTCTCCTTTGGTTAACCCTGTAGCATTCATAATTACAGAAATATCGATATTTTGTTCTAACAAATTTTTAGCTATTTCAATATTTCTCTGCTCAATTCCTAAATTTAATCCATTTTGAGTGGCATTATAAAGTTGAGTATTTTTTATCATTTGTTCATCTTTTTCTTTAGTTATCCAATTAATAAACATAGGATCATTGTTTAACTTTTCTATCTTTTCCATATATTCTCTCACCACTTTATCTTTTGATAATTTCTTGATATCTTTTATTTCCATATCCAACATCAACAAATATTTATTTTTTTCGATCTCTAATTCATTTTTATCATACCATATTTTTTTTAGCTTTTCCATATTTATTTCATAGATGTAAAAGTTTTTGATATATTCTTTTCCTTCTTCATCTCTTACTTTATAGATTCTTTTATATTTTGTATCTTGAATTCCATAGTTTAAATTGATTTGAATGACATTAGTATCTTCACTATATTTATCACCTACTGTTACTTGATTATTATAGATATTTGTAATATAATTAAAGTTTCTTACTCTGACATAATCATTATAATAGGTATTTACTTCGACTTCTATTTTTCCTTTATCGGTTACTACTAATAGATCTACTTCTTTTCCTTTTAAATGAATATTACCTGTTAGTATATGAAGTGGTTGTAACTGTATTTTTTGAATTGTTACTTCTAATATGCTTTCTAATACTTTTTAAGTTTTCTTCTTTCATCATAATTTCTTTAAATGCTTTATCATATTTACAGGTATAAAATGGTTTTGCTTCTATCATATTATTTCTCCTTTTCTGGAGTGTAATTTATCAGAAATGTTTTTTCTTTACAAATCTCTATTTTAAAAAATTGGTAAGTTTTTTCTTACCAATTTTCCTAATTAATGATTTCTTTTTTCAAATTTACATTTTTTTTAATTAATATTTAAATTTTATGTTTCCATATTAGTTTTGTTATCAATGTTCCAATTAAGGTTCCTACCATATCCATAAGAATATCAAAATATTCAAATGTTCTGCCAAGTATAAATAGTTGATGAATTTCATCTGTCGCAGCATAGATAAAACAAAATAATATAGTTATTATCATTTTGTTTTCTTTTACTTGAGTTTGAATTAAAAGATTAATAGTAAGAACTCCTAAAATTAAATATTCTAAGCTATGCATACATTCTCTTAAGGGATTATGAATTATTAATATAATTTCGTTTAAATGAGAGGTATCTAGATTCAAACATGTATATATAAAATGTAGAGTATTATAAATTAAATGACTACTCTCTCCTCCACTGATATTTCCAGGTTGATTAGACAAATAAAATATAATAAATAGCCAAAATAACCATAGAACATAAGCTATATATTTTTTCATTTATTCAACTACTTTCTTTTTCTTTAAGAAATGTGTTGTAATGATTTGAATAACTATTAACAAAATAAATAGTATAAAATATAAATTTTCAGTTTGACTCCATTTTTGAATCAATTGATTTATGATAACATCAAAGGTAGAACGAACAAATTGTAATTCTATTGGATAATAGTGATTGATTAAATTTGGTAAAATCATATTTATCATCAATAATAACGTAGCATTCAAGAAAAATGGAATAGCTACATTTTTAAAACATTTCTTAATATTTAATAGTACAATTAAAACAAATTGAATGATAATTAATATTAAAACAAAAGATTGATAACTATAGATTTTTTGAATTTCATCAATTGTTGATTGAATTTGTTTTAATGTTTCTTGATATTCACTATTATTTTTTAATTTGTTTTGAATTATATTTTCTGCTTTTGGAATTTGACTAACAATTTGTGGAGTATATTCTTTTATTTTATCAATAATTTCTTCTTGATCTTGCTGTGACAAATATTGATTTACATCAATATTATTTTCTTGAGCAACGTTAATTGTTTGTTGAAAAGATGAAATAAGTATTTGTTCTGTTTCTTTTTCATTTAATTTTGGCAGTTCTTTATCATATATTAGATAATCTGCTGCTTCTACAACATACTTACTAACATACCCTTTTAACTCATCATTTTTTAAAACGTAATCTGCATACTCTTTTGGCATTCCTGTTTCTTCTAAAGTTTGATAAATTTGATTTAAAGATTCTTCTCCAATTAATTCCATTATATCAACCTGTTTTAACATATTAATAATATTATCTTTTTGAAATAATGTTTTTGTAGTATCTAACATTGTATAAATAAATAACGATATTGTTACTGTAATGATTAAAATAAATATTAATAAATTTTTTAGAATTTTTTTCATATGCACCACCTTTTTTATTATATAATTTGTTATTTAAAATAATTGAAAAACTTACAAATATTTCTGCTTTTTAATAGTTATATTTTATTAGTATTATTTTTTTATAAACCATTATCATTTTATTAATGATGATCATTATATTGTAAAAGTCGACAATATATAGCTTATGCCGACTTTTATCTTAAAAAATTATTTGTTTATCATGTAATATTCATAGTTTTTTCTCCAAATAATACTTTAGTCACCTTTTTTTGTCAACACATCAATAATGAAAAAACTCATAATATATCCTCATAATTTATTTTTTTACTTTAGTATGTCTAAGTATAACTCAATATTTATGAGAATTCAATTTTAATCATTCTACACCTTATTCAATCTAAGGATCTTTTTATCTCATATCCATAGCTAGTCTAATTGATATATGTCTTTTTATTTTATTTTTTCAAAATTAATCAAATCTCAATTAATTATAACTTTTCTCTGGAATGGAATCTGAAACGATTCCCCAAACACCATTAATAGATATATTTTTATAAATACTATCATCATTAACAACAGCAGCATATACTTTTAAGCCATTATCAACAATTTTTTTCCAATCATTATTTTTATTTATATATAACATTTTTATATTTACGACATTTATATCATTGGTTTTACAAAAAGAAATTAATTCATCAACATTTTTAGGATCATTTTCATAATATCTTATAGCATAATTTTTAAATGGATATATTTTCTTAATTTTATAATAATCTTCATATTTATAAAATGAAACAATTACTCTATCTAATAAATGTTCTAAATGTTTGGAAATTATTATATTAACTAAATCTGAGTACATTTTTACAATATCATCTTTAGCATCAAAAGCAACATATATATCTGAATATTTATCCATTATCTTTAAAAAATCTTCTAATGACAATGGTGTATAATTTGAATAAATTTTTTTTGACATAAATTCAGCATATGTAGGATTCAATCCTGTAGAGTATTCAACGCCAATATTATCAACCCATTCATGTCTTAACACATATTTTTTATCTAATGTTATATTTAAATCAGCATCATATATTCTAATACCATTTTTATATGATTTTTCAAACGCCTCTAAGGAGTTTGTATATGTATGGCCATCAATTTCGCCAAGTGCATGAGCAATAACATGATATTTTTCATACCAATATAAATTTTTATTATCATCTTTCACAATTATGTAATGATGATTGCAAAGTAATAAAATTCCAACTAAAATTCCAACTAAGATTCCAACTAAGATTCCACATAAAATAATTTTTTTAAATCTATTCATGAATTTTTTTTGTTAAAATTGTTGAAGAAATTCCCTTTGTGTATGGAAAATATACAAAACTAACTCCATGTAATTTTAGTTTTTCTTCCATTTCGTTATACATAGGGGAATTTTTCCAATCATCACCATGAAATATAACATTAAAATGATTTTCTTCCCATGCCTTATATTTATCCATTGTAGTCTGTGGAACAACTTTATCAACATACTTAATTGCTTCTACTATTGCTTTTCTTTCCTCATAAGGAATAACAGGAACTTTATTTTTATAGTTTTTAACTAATTCATCAGTGCTAACTCCTACAATCAAATATTCACATTGTTCTTTAGCACGTTTTAAAATATTTAAGTGTCCTATATGAAATAGATCAAAAACTCCTGTTGTATATCCAATTTTATACTTTTTCACTAGATTTTTCTCCTTCCAAAATATATTTTTTATAAGAAATATCTGGGTTTAGAATTAAACATCCATGAGTTGCCGTTCCTTTTTTAAATTCCATATAATTACCATATTGCTTAGATAAAATCTTATCATATTCCTTTGGAATTGGAACACTCAAGTTTTCGAATTTATGAAAAAATAGTTCTTCAAAATATTTTTTATTATGTTGATATTTTGGCCTGTCATATATTAAACTTAAATTACTAACTAAAACATCATCAAGACTAGAATACTTAGAACAAACCTTTTCAAAATGAGCATAAAATTTTTTATAATTAACAAATTTAAAAAAAACATTTGAAAATACTTTTTTTATTTTCATAGTTATTGAGTTTTTTAAATTTGGATTATAACATTTATACCAACTCATTATATTAACCATATCTTTAATTTTATTTTTTTGGATTTTATATAAAATTTTATTATTCGGTATACCATCATATGGAAATATGTCCATAAATATTCCTTGATTAAATTCAAGACCCAACTCATGTGGCAAAATTGCAGTTGTCTCACTATTTCGCAGTTGAGCATGTCCTCTGTATATATTATCATTATAGGGTGTTTGAAAAAAATATGGATATTTAAATTCTTTATCTGCGATTTCTAATAATCTGTTATAGTCATCACGTAACATCCCAATATCAATATCATCATCCCATGGAATAAAACCATTATGTCTAACTGCCCCTAGCATACTACCAGCTGTTAAAAAATATTTTAATCCATGCTTATCACATACCTCCATAAATTTTTTTAACATATCTAATTGTATTTTCCACACTTTTTTCATTTCTTTACTTACAGTATAATTGCATATTATTTCTTCTTCCAAATTAAAATCATTCATTTAGTACCTCCCAATTTTCCCTTGGCCATATTAGTAATTTCAATAAAAAATTTATCTTTTAACAAATACAATACCATAAAGTATATGACAGCACCAGCAGCACACATTATAATTAATGAAAACCAATCAATAACTAAAATATGTTTTAGTAATAATACTACACAACACATAACTAGGCCTGCTAATAATTTGTTATAGAATATTTTTAAGATATCTCTAAAATTAATTACTTCGCTTGAATAAAATGTATACATAATAGCAATAATTCCTTCTGCTATTATAGTCGAAATAGATGCTCCAATCGAAGCATAACGTCTTATTAAAATTAAATTTAATGAAAAGTTTATAATTGCTCCTAACACTATTGCTCTATTACTTATTCTTCTTTTCCCTGTTGGAGTTAAATAATGTGAACCAAGTAAATTACTTATACCAATAAATACTAATACTGGAGATATTATAACTAAATTAACAATAACCTTATCATAATTAGAACCAAAAAAAAGTGGAACAAAATAAGACGAAACACACATAATTCCTAGTGTTAGTGGAACAGATAAAATACTTAAAAATTCAAATGATTTTAAAATATATTGTTTTAATTGATCAATGTTGTTCTTAGAAAACAAATATGATGCCCTTGATTGCATAACTGAATTTAAAGATGTCATTAATGACAAAATTACTTTTATTAATTTATCTGCTTGTTCATAATAGCCATTTTCAATTTTAGTTGAAAATATTCCTATCATTGTTTTATCTAAAACTGTATATATCTGTGTTGCAATTGCTGGAATAAAATATATAAAACAATCCTTTAAATGAGATGCAATTTTTAATTGATTTAATGGAATTTTTTGACAATACTTAAACAATGTCAAAAACGTTAAAAAAGAAGTCAACAAAAGTGAAATAGAACTTAATAAAATTGATATATTTAAATCATCACTGTCTTTTACAAATACAAATATACCAACGGCATATAGCAATTTTGAAATAATTTGAAATGTAGATGTATATTTAAACTCTTCCAATCCTCTCAAAAACCATGAAAAATCAAATGCATTTGCCAAAATATTTAGCATCAAAATGAAATAAATAATATTATATTGCTTATTAATATAAGTTGATACAAATAAAAAATAATATATTATTATACAAATAATCGTCGATATAATTCTAAACAAACCAATTTCATAAACTTTCTTACTATATAAATACTTATTATCTCTATGCATAGATATTTCTCTTTGGCCATATGTAGCAATGCCTAAATTACTAAACAAAATAAAGTATGACACAATTGATAACGTATAGCTTGCAGTTCCAACACCTTCCACACCTAAGACCCTAGATAAATATGGTGCCACTATAAGAGGAAGTAATACACTTAATAAATTATAAGATAAATTATATAGATAATTTTTTTTTATGCTCTTCATATTTAACCTTCTAACTAAAATAATTATACCTACTAAAGCATAACATATTAAACATTATTTATCAATTCATTTCCTTATTTACTAAATCTAGCGCTGCTTCAATAACCTTATCCATATCATAATATTTATAATTTCCTAATCTTCCTCCAAATATAACGTTATTTTCTTTATTTGCTAATAATTTATATTTTTCAAATAAATTATTATTCTTTTCATCATTTATAGGATAATAGGCCTCATCACCAGGTTTCCAATTACATGGATATTCTTTAGTAATAATTGTATCTTTTTGTTTTCCAAATTCAAAATGTTTATGTTCAATTATTCTTGTATAAGGCGTTTCTCTATCTGTATAATTCATGACAGCATTTCCCTGATAATTCTCAACATCTTCCAACACTTCTGTCTCAAATTTTAAAGTTCTATAATCTAAATTTCCTAATGAATAATTAAAATATTCATCAATCATACCAGTATATAATATTTTATCCGCTAAACAATTATATTTTTCCTTATTTTTTAAATAATCAACATTCAATTCAACATCGCAATTTTCTAACATTTTTTCAATTATTTTATTATATCCACCTACAGGAATTCCTTGATACTTATCATTAAAATAGTTATTATTAAAAGTAAATCTAATAGGTAATCTTTTTATTATAAAACTTGGTAATTCTCTACAATCTTTACCCCATTGTTTTTCAGTATAACCTTTAACCAGTTTTTTATAAATATCTTTACCAACTAAACGAATAGCTTGTTCTTCTAAATTAGACGGTTCAATATTTTCTAATTCTTTTGTTTGCTTTTTTATTTTATTTTTCGCATCAGTTGGTGTTTTAACATCACTCCATAATTTAGTAAATGTATTCATGTTAAATGGTAAATTATATAATTCTCCCTTATAATTAGCTATTGGAGAGTTTATATAATTATTAAACTCAACAAAATGATTTACATAATTCCAAATTTTTTTATTTGATGTATGAAATATATGTGCTCCATATTTGTGCACATTAATCCCATTAATGTTCTCGCAATATATATTTCCTCCAATATGATTTCTTCTATCTATTACTAAACATTTTTTTCCAATTTTTGACATTTCATAAGCAAAAGTAGAACCAAATAAACCAGCTCCTACTATTAAATAATTATACTGTTTCATTTATTTTCTCCTCACTATTACAATATTCAATATCTGGATTAAAGAAAATACCATAAACAGTTCCTTTTACAATATAAAAAGCTCTTTTAAATCTTGAATCTCTAGCACAAAATAACACTTTTATAATAGAATTAAAACAATGAAATAAATATTTAATAGATTCTTTAAGACCGTTTTTTCTCTTAATATAAAACAAATTTCTATAGTTATAAAATAATCTATTAATTTTTTCTTTTGGCAAATCTAGAACATTTACATCGGTATTATTAGGCATTTTATGTATAACAACACTGTCTAAATCCAAATAGGCCTTTTGATACTTTGTTAATCTAAAAGTATATTCAAAATCATCTCCATAAATAAAGAACTCTTTTATCGGTAATCCGGCCTTTCTTGCATAATGCAAATTAATATAACATGCGACAAAGGAAGCTCTTATGATTGGTATTAACCTTTTAGACAAGATTTCATTTTCAGCAATTATATTTTTATCAATTTCTTGAATATTCATCTTTGCTAAGTTTCCATCTGTCCATTTAGTTAAACAGCTCATAAAGGAAAAATCTATACCTTTAGTTTTTTTTATTAATGACTCTAATGATTTCTCTTCCGGAATTGTATCATCATCCATTATCCATGCATAATCGTATCCTAATTCTATACTTTTCCTCAATCCAAAAGAAAATCCTCCAGCTCCACCAAGATTACTACCTGTATTTATATATTTTAATCTACTATCTCTATATATATTAACCATTTGTTGTGTACCATCTGTACTACCATTATCAATTATCAAAAGATCAAATTTTTTATAACTCTGTTTCAATAATGCATTTATATTTTCTTCCAACAATTTTTTTCTATTATATGTAACTACTATTGCACAAATTTTATACTCCATAATCTCACTCCATTTTAAATTTTAATTATTGTTTTTTATTAATGAAATATATTTATTTTTTAATACTTCGCTTTCTGTATATATGTTATACTTTAAAAATTTTTCTTTTTCAAAAACAAAACGTTTATTTTCATTTTTATAACTACTAATAGTCTCTACCCATTTTTTTTCATTTAGAGGAACAAATGAGACATTTTTTGAAATATTCACTTCCTGTGTTATAGTATCAGACAAAATACATTTAACACCTGATGCTTGTGCTTCAACTGCCACAACAGGTAATCCCTCATATAAACTAGGTAAAACAAATAAATCTATAGCAGAATATAATTTATTAACATCATTTTTTGTTCCTAAGAAAATAACATTATCTTTAATATCTAACTCTTCAACTTTATGTTTAATCTTGAACTCTAAATCTCCATCACCAACAATTAACCATATAATTTTTTTATTTTTATCAATAATTTTTTTCATTACCTCAGCAAAAAATAAATGATTTTTTTGAATTGATAATCTTCCAACTTGGCCTATTACAAACTTATTTTCTATTTTTAAAGATTTTCTATATTCATTTCTCCAATTTTCATTATATATAAATTTATTAATATCAATTGCGTTATTTATAACTTCAAACTTTTTTCTATTAAATAAATATTTTCCAGCTAAATTTGAACAAGCAAAATAAGTATTTGCATTTAATATAGCTAATTTTTTGAAAATTTCATTGACTATTTTTCGAATAAACTTGTCATCACCTAAAACAGTATTATGACTATGGAGAATTCTAACATGTATTCCATATTTTTTAGCATATTTTAAATAAAAATATCCTTTATTAATTAAATGGGAATGTATAATATCATATTTAAAAGAATTTTCTCTCATAAATTTTTTGATTTTTCTTACATTTTTAAATAAAGATATATTAGCATCATAATCAATTAAATATATATTTCTTTTTTTATTTAAAATATCTCTTTTATATATCTCATCAATTTTATTACTTGTTACAACAAAGTCAATAGCAACATCTTTAGAATCAATTTGATTAAAATAATTCATAACATATGATGAAATCCCATTGCACTTTAGTAAATCTGATACAACCATTAAAACTTTTGGTGTAAAAGTTAATTTGTTATTTACAAAATCATAAATATTAAAATATTTTTTGAAGACTCTTTCACTACTATCATTGAACATACCTGGATTTTTTTCAAATTCTGTAAATTGAATACATTTTAAATCATCATATTTATTAAAGGTAAAACATAATTTGTTTAAAGCATTAAATTCTTCAAATTTTTTCAAATCTTCATAAGTACAATTATTTTGCTCAGAAAATTTATAAATTATCTTGTCATAATTAATTCTTTGTTTTCTTCTATCCCATTTTTCCTTCGCTTCTTCAAACGTTGGATAATGTAAAAACATTATTTCAACATCCCCCAATTTACCAATTGGAGCATTGTAATTAATACTTTTCAAATAATCATAATAATTAGAGTCCTCTATTTTTATTTCCGTTAATTCTTTACTCAAATAATTTTTCATGTCATAAATAAATTTAATATAATCATTTGCCATAAAAAATAATCCAGCTGTTGGTGTATTGTATGGTAGATTATTATTTCTGTATATAATACCACCAAAACAATTATTAGATATAATTGTAAAATCTGTACATTTAAACTTTTTTCTCTTTATCGGACCAACTATTTTAAAATAAATTTTTTTTAATTTCTTTTTAAGCATTTAAAATAATCCTTTCTATAATGAATAAAATATGATGTAATATAACTTAATATAAAAGTTAAAGTAAAGACTAATAAATTAACAACGAAATTTCCATGTGGTACAATTCTTGTAATTATACCTAATAAATAGGCTGTAAATAAATTATGAATCAAATATAATTCGCCGCTAATATTTCCAGAATTTATCAAAAATTTATTTTTAAGTAAATTAGAAATATATCCAGCTTCATGTGAAAAAACAAATATTATTGCCATAATAACAAGCATTTCTACAACAGAATGTACACCATAATTTGAAGATGAATAAAATAAATTATATACAATTAAACAAACTAATATGGTAATTATTTCTATAAATGTTGAAAGTTTTTTATCACAAAACATCTTCTTATACTCACCATTCAAATACATTTTTCCAAGTATAAATCCAATAAAATACTCAAAAATTCTATATAAAGGAAAATTGTAATAAAAATAGAATTCATTTCCAACAAAAATTGTATACATTAAAAATAATATAAATACTGCTGCAATAATTAATATATTTGAGTTAATTTTCGAATGTACTTTTTTATATAAATCATTTAATGGAATTGTTATAAATTGTAAAAAAACTAATATGGATAAATACCATCCAGCATATGAAATACTATCAAAATTCTTCGGAAACCATGCCTCTAGCAAAAATATATTTGCAATAACACATAACATATAAATTATTATACTAACATTACTTTCAAGGACTAAATTTTTAAAGCTTATTGGTATGAATAAAATTATTGTAACTATATATAGTGGATAAATCTTTTTAATTTTTGTTCTAGCGTAATTAAACATTTTTCTTAAATAATTAACATTACTATTATAATTACTATCATTTTCAATATAAATACAGTTTAAAAATCCTGATATAATGATAAAAAATGAAACGGCTATTTGAGCATGAGATGTAACTGAAATTCCCATATAACCATTCAAATGCCATATAAATATTAATAAAAAAGCTATAAATCTAAAGCTTTGAAAAACTTCAATCCTTTTTGTCATTTAAAACACTCCTATAAAATTTTTCTAATTCTTCAACATAATTATTTTTTTTATAATTAATCATATAATTATAGGCGTTTTTGCTGTAAGATTCTATATTATTATTAATAAGATTTATTTTTTCAGTTAAACTACCTGGAATATATGGGTCAAATATTTCACCATTTTTGGTATCGAAATATTCTATAGCCGAAGAACAATTTGACACAACACAAGGAATACCATAACTCATTGCTTCCAATGGCGTTAACGGTGCTCCCTCATACCATAATGATGGGAAAATAAGCATTCTTGACTGTTTCAAATATTCTTCTATTTCAGTCTTATTTTTCCATCCAACAAAATTGATATTTGGATATTTTGATTTTAATTCACATAGTTCTGGTCCATTTCCTACAACTACTCCGTCATAATTATTTTTAGATATTTCTTGGCAAAAAATATCCACCCCTTTTTCTTTTGTAACTCTTCCTATATAAATATATTTCGTATTTTTTGATACATCAACTTGTTTTGAAGGTAATTCAAAATCAATTGGATTATATATCTTTTGTATACAAATATTATCATTTAAATATTTTTTTAATACTTTAATATTTAAATCAGATATACCAATAGCATATTTGAGTCTTTTCTTAAGTCCAACAATATTGTCTTGTACAAATTGTCTTACAACTCTATATAATTTAAATACATAATTTCTAGAATCACAATTACACTTTATACATTTAATATTCATCGGATTAAAATTACATATTTTATTTACTTTATAATTGAAAAAACCACCATTTGGACAGACAGTAAAATAATCGTGTAACGTCAAAGCAACAGTATAATTATTTTTTAAAGCATATTTAAAAATACTAGAAGACAATGCTTTAGTCCATCCATGAACATGAATAATTGTTTCATCTTTGTTTAACGATTTTAAGGTTTTTTTTAATAATTTTGAACTTTTAAAATTATAAATACCATTTATCATACCTCTTATTTTATTTTTGTCTTTCAAGCATTCATTTTGATTAGTCGAGATATATGTTATCTTATCATTATAATTTTTATCTTCTGAAACAGCTGAGAAAAAAATCACATTATACTTGTTAGCTAGTAGTTCTGCAGTTTCAATAGCAACTTTACTTGCCCCACCTTGAATATAATCAAAATCATTAACTATTACTACGTTCTTCATTTTCATCCTCAAATATACTTGAATAACTCATTCCTACTAAAAACCAAAAAATCATAATAACCTTTGATGCTGAAAAGACATCTATAAAAATTGCTCCAATAAGCATCCCAAACAATGCATATTTACTTATAACACATAATTTATTATCTTGATGTTTATTAAAAATACAGACTAATTTATATAATAAATATCCCCACAATAATAAGCCCAATAAACCAGATTCTGTCAATATTCTAACATATTCACCGTCAGAAGCGCTTCCCGCAATAGATAAACCTAAACCAAATAATGGATTTCTTAATGCTCCATCAATTAATTGCATCCAATGATTTACTCTTAAATTCCAACTAGAATCTGTTCCAATAGTCATACACGCATAATTTCCATACCATTTATTTTGTGATAAGTACAAATCAAAATCTTTATATTCCCAAGCACAGGAAGTTGATTCAATAAACCCTGATATAGAAATTTCATTTAATCTTTTTGAAATATTTGAATTTCCAGATTTTAAAGCAGACAATCCCAAAATTGCTACAAAAATTGTAATAACAATTATTGCAAAATTTTTTTTATTATTTTTTACTTTAAAATGATAAAACATCAATATAACTATTGCTATAAACGCTAAAAAGGAAATTCGTGACTCTGATATAAATATACATAAAAATATAATTCCTATAAAAAATAAATTTTGATACAAACCACTAGTTTGTCTAGATTTTGAAAAAATATTATATAAATATATTGGCAATAATAATAATAAAAATGCTGACAATTCATAGGCTCCATTAAATGTAGAACTAACTCTTCCTTGCGTTAAATAATCTAACGCCTCTCCAGCATTAAATGATCCTACCAAGCCAAAATATTGCAAAATACACACAAGCAGATGAAACACAACTACACAATTTACTATTTTCAATATTTTTGGATTCTGTTGTTCATATTTAAAATATCTATATCCAAAAAATATAAATATAAAATACTCTATTTTTCTTGTTAAATGCAAAGCCCCCAATAATGGTGAAATATAACCATTTAAAGTTCCAAATATAATTGAAATTACACAAGATACAGAATACACTAAAAATATAGTAGTAATTTTCTTTATATTTTTATCATTAAAAATCTCTTTCCCTGTACTTAAAATCATTATAAATAATGTAATTGCAATTAAAATATCATCAATTCTTATACCAGTAGAACTTCCAGGGACATTAATAATATTAATTTTAGGAAAACATGCTACAACAATGATTAATATTAAATACAAATTCAAATTAAATTTTGTTACCTTACTTTTTTCCATACTTACCCGCTTTCATTCCAATAAATCTAGCTCCCATATCGAAAGGATATCTAAATAAAAGTAAAATTCTACCCTCTTGCATTATTCTTTTAAAAACATATGTTGCTAATTTTATTCCACTATCAGTTGTGCCATACTCATCCAAATAACTATTTTCCTTAAAGAATTGACCTGTTAATTTGTATCGATTATACAATTCTTTTAGTTTAAAATTATGAGAATGATAAATAATTGAATCCGAACAATATTTAATTTTATATCCATTTGTAATTAATTTGTGAGCTATATACATATCCTCATTAATAGGTAATCTTTTATTATCATAATAATTTAATTGTTCAAAAACTTCTTTTTTTATAGCAGAAGCAGCATCAGAAAAGAAAAATGTTTTTAATCCTAAACTTTCAATATCATCTTTTGAAACAATCTTGGATTCTTTAGGATAATTTTTTTCTCTTGTATATTTTTCTAAATTATTAAATTTTGTAATTTGTCTACTGTACGCTGCAGATACATTACCATCTATAATATCCTTTACTAAATAATAAAGCCAATTTTCATCAGAAGGTTCAACATCCTGAGAAATAAAAACAATAATATCGGCTTCACTATTTCTAGCTGCCAATTCTCTAGTTAAGGAATGAGAAAAATCCTTTTTTTCAATCTTATTATAATTTAATTTTTTTGACTTTAATATAGATTCTGTCTGATCTGTTGATTCTGTTAATAAATACCTTACAGAAAAATCAACGTTCTTTTGTTTTAAAATATTATCATGAAGATTTTCTATATAATTTTCAGCATTATATAAAGGGCAAATGATTTCTACTTTCATAAAAACTAACTCTCATTTCTATCTAATAATAAAAAAGAAAAAATTTCTTTCTATTTAGCTCCAGTTCTATGAATAACAGCTAAAGCTGTATCTAAAGCACATCTTATATCTAACCACAAAGACTGATTTTTAATATAATAATATTCTAAATATAATCTTTCTTCATATGTAACAGCTGAACGTCCATGAGCAGCCCACCAACTAGTAATACCAGGTCGAATACTCTCATATAATTCGTGACTACCCTTATGAGCATCTAATTCACCAGCCACTAATGGTCTTGGTCCTATTAAAGACATATCTCCTTTTAATATATTAATAAATTGAGGCATCTCATCTAACGAAGATTTTCTTGAAAACTTACCGGCTTTAGTAATTCTAGGATCATTTTCTAATTTTTGATTTAAATCCCATTCTTTTCGATATTTAGGTTGTTTTAATAATTTTTTTAATTCTTCATCGGCATTTGGAACCATAGTTCTAAATTTATAAATATATATTTTTTTACCATTTTTTCCAATTCTTTCTTGGCAATAAAATAATTTGCCAAAATCACCTGTAAAAATATTACAAAGTTTTACAATAACCATTAAAGGTATTAAAAATATACAGCCTATGATTGCACAAATTATATCAAAACTCCTTTTGATAAATAAATAGCAATAATATTTAATTTTTGTTTTCTTTTTTTCTCTAACTGCTGTAATTGCTTCTAAATTTTCTTGATTTATAACGCCTTCATACATATAAACCGCCACCATTTCTATATAATCTTTGTGCTTAATTAGTATAAATCATTTCAAATTTCGCTAACAAAAAGAGAGGTTTTTTACCCCTCCCCCGTTTGTTTTTAGACAAACGGAGGAATATTACAAGTTGTTTTTTAACAAATTACAGTATTCTCCTTCTTAGTTCTTTTCTGAAAATAATATATCAAATTTTGAAGATAAAAGCAACCAATTTAGACCTTTTGGAAAAAAATGTGTAAATTTGGTGAAATTTGCAAATAAAAAAATGAAATTTGAATTCATTTTAATAATAAGTTTTATCTACCCGATAATTTATTCTCTTTCTTATCTTTTTATATTTCACTTTACATAAATTCGTTTCTTTTTCTGTTTGCTCTAAAAAATCCACTAGAAAACGATAATCTTCATATAAACATTTATCATATAATTCTTGTAAAAAATCTTTGTAAAAAACGATGGAGTCTTTATCATCAACATGAAACAATGAATGAATAATTACACGGTTAATATCAATCATATTATATTTTAAAAGTCCTTTTTCGTTAGAGTTATTTTCTTGATAACCTCTATCCAAATCAATTACTCTAAATGAATCATTCACTAATATATTTTTATCATGTAAATCATGTAGCCTAAAATCAAAACTACTGATCCTTTTAGTATCCTCTATTACCTTTGAATATTTCATAATAATATCATCCACTGTAATACTATTTCTCACTCTATGTAAAGTTTTTCCATCAATAAAAGGATATAAATAGCCTACGATAATACCATCTTTTACAATTAATTGATTAGGTCCTTTATAAGTATCATTAGATAAAGAAGAAAATAATTCAAATTGATTTCTAACAATTGGATTATTGATATCAAAATCATAACAAAAAAAATCATAAAATAATTTTGCTACAGTATTTTCATCAATTCTATAACATACCGCACTAGTTCCAATACCAATTGGTAATTTCTTAAATTGTTTTAAATCATCAACTTCAACTATATTCATAAATTATCCTCTTTTTCAATTGCATTATTGTATCACATATTTATCATTAAAAAAAGAAAAAAAATCAATAGTCATTTCTATTGATTAATTATCTTTATTTTTAATAAATTCTCTTAATAATTTTGTTAAAGCTCTCTTTTCAATTCTAGAAACATAGCTTCTAGAGATTCCTAAATTTTTAGCAATATCTTTTTGTGTAATTTCATCTTCTCCATCTAATCCATAACGTTTAATTACAATATCTTGTTCTCTTTCCGTTAAAACATTAAAATATTTCTTTAAACTTTCTAAATTATTTTGATTATGTATATCTAAAGCAAAATCTGGTTTAGGAGTCTTTAAAATATCCAAAAATGTTATTTCATTTCCATCTTTATCAAAACCAACAGGTTCATTTAAACTAATATTTTTATTATTTTTTTTATTACTTCTAAAATACATTAATATTTCATTTTCAATGCATCTGGCACAATATGTAGTAAGACGAGTACCATGTTTAAAAGAATAACTATCAACTCCTTTAATTAGACCAATGGTACCTATACTGATTAAATCATCAGCATCTTCTTTATGATATTCATATTTTTTCACAATATGTGCTACTAATCTTAAATTGTGTTCTATCAATTTATTTCTAGCTTCTTCATCTCCTAACTTACATTTTTTTACACACTCTTCTTCTTCCTCTTTACTTAAAGGATCTGGAAAAACATTATTTGAATAAGCAGCTGTAAAAAAATAAAAATCTTTAAATAAAAATTTTATAATTTTTTGAAACATCCAATCACATCCTACTTAAAATTATGAAATAAAAATACTTTTAAGCACTTGAATCTTAAAATTTATTTTGATAAAATGTAATTGTCAAAGCAATTTGAATATAATAAAAAGGAATACTTAACTTTCGCATGTTGAGTGTTTACTCATTGTTGGATAAAACACCCAGTCTAGCAAGATTGAGTGTTTTTTATTATATAATTACTTAAAAAGTAAACCTATTAATAAAAAGATAATAAGAATAAGAGAGAGGATTAATAAATCTTTCTTAGACATACTATTTGCCACATTCATCAAAGAAAACAAACACTCAACTGTTAAATATTCCTGTTTCATTATACCAACTTAAAAATAATTCACAAATGAATATTTTCTAAAATTCATAAATATTTTTTTACAAATTTATAAAATCTATCAATAAACAATAACATTTGCAACTATATATTAAAATAATATGCTATAATCCTATTAGAAAGGAGTATTCTATATGACAAAAGACTTTAAAAAGATGAAAATAAAAAAATTTGTAATTTTCTCTATTCTGCTAATATTTAGTTTTATGAATCTATATAGACTTTATTTTACAATTTCAGAATTGATGTCTATTATTAATTTAGACGAAACAGTAACAATAGCCAAACAAAGTTATATAAATAATATTTACTATATTACTTATTATATAGCATCTATCATAATACTATGGAGTACTTTTCTTTACTATTTAACAAAGAAAAATAGATTTAAACTAATTAGCATTATATTTTTTATCATTAGTATTGGTATTTGGATTGTACAAATCTTTTATTTCTGTACCCATGACAATCAAATTTTTATAATTGATTTCATATCACAATTCATAGATCAATATTCCTTATTAATTCTTAATTATTTATTTGCTACCAATATTAAAAATACATGAGATATAAACCTCATGTATTTTATTTTATGAAAAAAGGAAATAATTCCTTAATCCATATATTTACTCATTTGTTTCATCATTTGATTCACTTGTTTTTGGCTAGGAGTTCTACCCATTCCACTCATCATTGTTTTAATCATTTGTTCATTAATTGGAGGATTTTTCTTTAAATATTTTTGCATATATTTTCTAGCAATAAAGAATCCTGCGATTGCACCAACAATAAATCCACCTAATATTTGTAATATATCTATTAACATTTTCTCACTCTCCTTTATACATTTTACTAAATTTAATTTATATTTACAATATATCCTATAAATCTTTTAAGAAATCATCGATTGTCATCATTTTTTCATCAATTGAATCCAAATTGATATTTTCTTTTTCTATTTTTTGAATACTTTCTTTTGTTTCTAAACTAGGAATCAAAGAAACATTTAAAATAGGATCTTTAATCATACTAGAACCTGTAGAATGACAATCTGAAATTGGTAAATCCGTTAATTTATATTCAATTAAATCCTTACCAGTTTTTAAAATAATAGACTCTTTATAAGATATGATGAAAGCTGCTTTGATATGATAAGGATTTGTTTTAATATCACGGATTATACGAATACCACGACGAGCTCGATTCATCACCTCAAACTCTGATAGCTTAATACGTTTTCCTGTTGACTTATCTGTAACAATCGTTAAGTATTCCACATCATTATGATAAATCATACCGCTTACGACAAAATCATCTTTTAATCCAATTGATTTTACTCCACCTGTTCTAAGACCAGTAACTGGAATTTCATCAACACTAAAGTTAAGAGCATATCCTAAATTGGTTACTACAAAAGCTTTATCACCAGAATTTTCTGTTACATCAACTACTAAATCATCTTCTTTTAATTTCATAGAACAGATTGGTTTGGAATAACGAGTTGCTTTTAATTCACTCAATTTCGTTCTTTTTACCATACCATTTTTGGTAAATGATGTAATATATATATCCTCATTAAAATCATAAACAGGAACACTTTTAATAACATTTTCATTTGCTTTGATAGAAATCAAATTACTAACATGCTTTCCTAAATCTTTCCATTTTAAATCAGGGATTTCATAAACAGGAATATATAAATAATTTCCTAAATCGGTAAATAACAGTAATACATCCATTGTATTCATTTTAGCTTTAAAAGTTACATAATCGCCATCTTTTAAACCTGTTTCTACATCACTTGCCTCATGACTACGCATAGACACTCTTTTTACATATCCCTCATTTGTAACTACCACAATTACATCATCTTTAGGAATCATCTTTGTAGTATCTATTTTTACTTCAACAATTTCATCTCTAATTTCACTTTTTCTAGGAGTAGCATACTCTTCTTTTACCTTCTTAAGTTCATGCTTCATTAATGACTTCATTTTTGATTCATCATTTAAAATTAATTCTAGTCCTTTAATTAAAGCACTTAACTTTTCATATTCCTCTTTTAATTCTTGAATATCAGTATTACTTAAACGATATAATCTTAATGTTACAATTTCCTCTGCTTGATCTTCTGTGAATCCGAATTTTTCCATTAATTTTTCTTTGGAATCACTCTTATTTTTACTAGCACGAATAGTAGCAATCACTTCATCTAAAATAGAAATGGCTTTGATTAGACCTTCTATAATATGCATTCTTTTTTGATAAACATCTAAATCAAATTTACTTCTTCTCGTAATTACTTCTTTTTGATGAACAATATAAGCATCTAACACTTGTAAAATACCTACAGTCATTGGTCGACCATTAATAATGGCCACCATATTATAATTATAAGAAATCTGTAAATCAGTATTTTTGAATAAATAATTTAAAATTAATTCTTGATCAGCATCTTTTTTAAGACGAATAGAAATACGCATAGGATCTTCAAAGTTAGATTCATCTAATACTTCAAGAATTCCATCAATCTTTTTATCGATTCGAATTTCATCAATTTTTTTTACTAAAACAGATTTATTGACATCAAAAGGAATTTCCGTAATTAAAATTTCATTTTTTCCTTTTTCTTTTACAAATTCTGTTTTTGCTTTTACCATAACTTTACCTCGTCCTTTGGTAAAAGCATCTATAATTCCTTGTTTTCCCTCTACAATTGCTCCTGTTGGAAAGTCTGGGCCTTTCACAATGTCTAAAATAGTATCTAATTTACAATTAGGACTATCAATTCTCTTGATTGTAGCATCAATAATTTCTCCCAAATTATGAGGAGGAATATTAGTGGCATATCCTGCACTAATACCGTTAGCACCATTAACTAATAAGTTTGGAAATTTAGCTGGTAATACTACTGGTTCTTTTAAAGTATCATCAAAGTTCCAAATCATATCAACCGTATCTTTATCAATATCTTTTAAAAGTTCAGCACTGATTTTAGATAACCTTGATTCGGTATAACGCATGGCAGCTGCTCCATCGCCATCCATTGAGCCATTATTTCCATGCATATCAATATAAGGAGTATTTTGCTTCCACCATTGACTCATACGAACCATTGCTTCATAAATAGAAGAATCTCCATGGGGATGATACTTTCCCATAATATTACCAACTGCTGTAGCTGATTTTTTATGGGGTTTGTCAAAGGTATTTCGATCACGATACATTGCATACAAGATTCTTCTTTGAACTGGTTTTAATCCATCACGAATATCAGGAAGTGCTCTATCTTGGATAATAGACTTTGAGTATCTAACAAATCTATCACCCATTATTTCTTCTAAAGCATAATCATGTATTTTATTTAATATCGTTTCCATACAATCACCTTGACTCATTATAACAAAAAAAAAAGAAAATATCAAAAATTTCCTTGTTTTTCTAATTGTTTTCCAAATTTTAAATAACCTTTAACATATTTTACTAAAGCAATATTATAATAACAGAATGAAATTTTATTGAGCCTTAAATAATCAAAAATTCTTTCTTTTTCTTCTCTTGTAATTTCACGGTCACCAAATTTAGTTAATTTTTCTAACTGAGCTGATTCAACAATTCGATTTTCAGATTCTATTTTCTTTCCTTTTTTTACAAATTGATTAATTTGAATATATTGTTCTTTTTCTAGAGAAAGATTTTTTGATAATGCCAATAAATCATCCAAACCTATTTTAGTTTGAGTATAATAATCTAAATAATCTATTTGTTCATTGATAATTTGATAAATAATATCTTTCATTTTACTAATATAAGAAGAATTATCTCTTTTTAGTATTTCTTCAGATTCATCTGAACGATAACCTCTAATAATATTTTTAATTTTACGGATAGATTCTCCATTTACAAAACAATATTCTTCTACACATTCATTACTTTCTAAAATACGTTGATAAATTTCTTTATTACCACTTATTGGTAATACTTCTTCTTTTTTTACATTCATTTTAGAATAGTCTTTATACAATGTTTCTAAGTACTGAATATATTGTTCTTGTTCTGGAAAATTATTTTTAAAACTAGTTAAATAATAATGAAAGATATTTTCAGACAAACTATACTTACATAATAAACGAATAGCTTCTTCCCTTGTTTCACAAAGAAGAATTGGTAACAAAACAGAAAGATATTTTTTATCACTTTCCGTATTTAATAATATTTTTAATTCCGTTAAAAAATTTATATCTTTTTTCATATTTACTACACCTTCCTATTTACTTTTTGAATTTCATTAAAATAATCTTCATTTTGAATGTATTTTCTAAGTGCTTCTTTATAAAAATAATTTGGAATATTATTTTGTTCTAAATAGTTAAAAATCTTTTCTCGTTCTTCCTTTGTAATTACTCTATCATCAATAATAGTTTCTGTAGCAATTTCTGGTTTTCTGCTAATTTGTATTTTTTCATATTGTTCATACTTTCTAATAAAAATAGATACCTTTTTCATAATAAGAGGACTTAATTCATTAAAATGTTCTCTTAAAAGATAATCGAAACTAATTGGATATAAATGGGTATATTGATAATAGTCAATAATATCAAACTCTTTATTTAAACAAATTTCTTTAATAACTTGTGTCATAGTTTCTATTAATTCGGCATTGCTTCTTGATTCTAATTTTTCTAATATTTGCTCTTTTTCTGTCGATGGTAATTTTCGAATCATTAAATTAATTTCATGCAAATGATATCCATACTTAGAACAAAACAATTCTACTGTATAATTGCTTTCAAAAAGTTGTTTCATAATTTTTTGATTTCTGATAAGCTCTTCATCTTCTTTTATAACACTTTCTTTTTTGGGATAATAACTTTCTAAATACTTTTGGTAAAGTTCAGCTAAATATTTTCTTTCTTCAATATACTCAGGAAATCTATTTTCAAAAAGTCTTAATTTTATTTGATAACTATCTTCAGAAATATGAAATTTTCTCAAATATTCGATAGCATCTTGTTCAGAATAAGATAATAAATTATAAATCATTTCAAGATAATTATTGCCTCGAGAACCAAGTATTATGCTTTTTAATTTCGTTAACAATTCTTTTTTTGGTTTCATAATATCACTTTCTTTCTTTTACTTTTTGTTGATTAGATATAATCGTTAAGTCTAAATTTAATTCTGATATTGCATCACATATTTTTAAATAATAAAAATATATCAAATTTGAATATTCTTCAAATTTAATAGCTTCAAACAAATATTCTTTATAAAGGTCCCTTTCATGTGTTTCTATATAAATTGGAGGAATTTCTATCTTTTTGAATAATAAATTAAGTAAAGCTCGGAAAGTTCTTTTATTTCCATCTAAAAAAGGCTGTAATTTAATCAATATTGCATCTAATTCAATACAAGAATCAATATATCCAAAAATATCATTTTGTTCCAATGGTTTAAATACTTCATTCGAGGTACTAATAAAATTATTAAATATGCGTTGAGCCTCTATAGCATCTACAACTTCCACATTACTATCTAATAAATAAACAGAACTATCTCTTAGTTTTCCACCATATTCTTTGTTTGGACATTTAGAATATAATTTTTGATGCAATAACAAGGACGTCACAAAAATATTAAAATAATCTTTATCATAATCAAAATCACAAATATAATCATAAACAACACCTAAACCAAGTTGTTCCTCTTTTGTGATATTTTTTTCTACTCTTGACTCATTATAAATATATTTCATCTTATATTCTTCTACTAAATTTCGAAAAACTGGTTTTTCTACATAATTATAATAAGCTTCAATAATACCTTTTAACATTTCAAGAGATAAAGAATTCCTATTTCTTCTTTCTTTATACCCTGCTTCCATTAATCTAAAAAATTGTTTTGTGTCATCCATATACATCTTTTTTCCTTTATAATAGCTGTTATTCTACCATATTTTTGTTATTTGTCAAATTAAAAAAATAATCACAATTGTGATTATTTTAAAGCATCTAATAATTCAGCTTTTTTCATTGTAGAAGCTCCAGTTATATTTTTTTCTTTTGCTAAAGCTCTAAGTTCAGCAACAGTCATTTTTGATAAATCTGTTGTTTCTTCTTTTACTTCTACTTTTTTTGTTTCTTTTTTAACTTCTTTTGCTACTTTTCCTTCTAATGCTTGATTTGCTACTGCAACTAATGCTGCAAATCCTGCTGGATTTTCAATAGCCATTTCTGAAAGCATCTTTCTATTGATAGCTACACCTGCTTTAGAAAGTCCATTAATAAATTTTGAATAACTAATATTATTCATTCTACAAGCAGCATTAATTCTTGTAATCCATAACTTTCTAAAATCTCTTTTCTTTTGTCTTCTATCTCTATATGCATATTTTAATGAATGCATTACTTGTTCTTTTGCTGTTTTATATAATCTATGTTTTGAACCAAAGTAACCTTTAGCTAATTTCATTACTTTAGCTCTTCTAGCACGATGAATTGTTCCACCTTTAACTCTTGCCATAATATCCTCCTTCTAACTATTTACCTAATATATCTTTAATTCTTTTGTAATCTGAATTACTTAATAAAGAACCACTTCTGCTTTTTCTATTACTAGCAGCGTTCTTTTTACCAGTATTATGTCTTGAACCAGGTGTTCCAATCTTAACTGTTCCACCAGGTCTAACTTTACAAACTTTTGCTGTACCTTTATGTGTTTTTAATTTTGGCATATTATTCCTCCTACCTTTATTTCTTTGGGGCTAGTATCATTGTCATAAACTTACCTTCTAGTTTAGGATTTTGATCAATACTAGCAACATTTTCTAATTCTTTAGCAAATCTTAGTAGTACATCTTTTCCTAATTCAGGATGAGCCATTTCTCTTCCTTTAAAACGAATAGAAACTTTTACTTTATGACCTTTTTCTAAATATTTTGATGAATTACGTACACGTGTATCAAAATCATGAACATCGATTGTAACAGATAAACGATATTCTTTCATCTCTAAATTTGATTCTCTTTGTTTTTTTAAGTTTTCTTTTTGTTTTTTCTTATTTTCATATTTAAACTTATTATAATCCATTATTTTACACACAGGTGGCGTAGCTGTTGGATTAATTAAAACTAAATCAAATCCTGCAAAACTAGCCAAAGTTTTTGCATCATTCAAAGATTTAATTCCTAATTGTTCCCCTCCAGGACCAATTACCATTACTTCTCTAGCTCTAATTTGATCATTAATGTACATTTGTTTTTCCTTTGCGATACCTGACACCTCCATAAAAAAAGTGAATACACGAGTATCCACTTAAAAACCAAATTGAATATAAAATGGCATAAACCCAAAGCTATAGCAATCGGGTGAGAAGTGGATACTTCTTCTTTCCTTTTTTTAACTTTCCTATACATTATACATAACAATACTATGTTTGTCAATTAAAAACTTGCATATTTTTAAATAACTTTTTCCTTCATTCCATTATTTTACTACAATATTTACTAATTTTTTTGGAATGATAACTACTTTTACAATTTCTTTTCCTTCAATATGATTTTTTACATTTTCTATTGAATAAGCTAAAGATTCCATTTCTTCTTTTGAAGTATCTTGATCTACTTCTATTTTTCCTCTTACTTTACCATTGACTTGAACAACCATCGTAAATGTATCATCTATAATCTTTGTTTCATCATAACTTTCTAATACGGATGTAGATAATTCACTTCCTAAATGATATTTTTTATTTAATTCTTCTGTCATATGAGGAGCAAAAGGATTTAATAATTGTAAGAATATTCTATATTCTTTTTTCGTAATTTTTTTATTAGCATTAAACTCATTTAACATCGTCATAAGAGTAGATACTGCTGTATTGTATTTTAACGCTTCAATATCTTCACTAACTTTTTTAATTCCTTTATGAATCATTTTTTCATTTTCTTTAGAAATGATATCTTCATCTACAATAGTTTCTCCCAAATTGTATACTCTATCTAAGAATTTAGCACATCCATTAAGAGAATCTTCATTCCATGCAGCATCTTTAGAATAATCACCAATAAACATTTCATAAAGTCTTAAAGCATCTGCTCCATATTTTTCTATCATTTCAGTAGGATCTACTGTATTTCCTTTTGATTTACTCATTTTACTTCCATCATGAGCAAGAATCATACCATGAGCAATTCTTTTATAAAAAGGTTCACTATATGGCACTAATCCTTGTTCATGTAAGAATATATTCCAGAATCTAGCATAAAGCAAGTGTCTTGTAGCATGCTCCATTCCACCATCATATAAATCTACTTGACCCCAATAATTCATTTTCTCTTTAGAAGCAAATTCTTGGTTATTATGAGCATCCATATATCTTAAGAAATACCAACAAGATCCAGCCCAGTTTGGCATTGTATCAGTTTCTCTTTTTGCTTTTCCTCCACATTTTGGACAAGTTGTATTAACAAAGTCTTCTAGAAGAGATAATGGACTTTCTCCATCTTGAGTTGGTTCATAGCTTTCTACATTTGGAAGAACCACTGGTAAATCTTTTTCATCTACTGGAACCCAACCACATTTCTCACAATGTACCATTGGAATTGGTTCTCCCCAGAATCTTTGTCTAGAGAAAATCCAATCTTGTAATTTATAATTCGTAAATTTATGTCCTATTTTATTTTCTTCTAAATATTCATACATTTTATTTAAAGCTTCTTCTTTATTCATTCCATCAAGAAAATCAGAATGAATATGAATACCATCTCCAACCATAGCATCTTCATTGATACAATAATGGAAAGTAGTAATATGCAATTCATCTTTTACTTCATCTAAAATTGTTTCTTTTGTTACCCATTCAATATCAAATACTTCATCTTCTTCTAATTGTTGACATTGTTTATGATCTGATTTTAACTTGAAAAACAATCCTGTACTTTCTATTTCAAAATACTTATCTTTGTTAAAAGCATAATAATGATGATTAATTTTGAAAGTTTCTTTTATAAACTCTAAATCATCATAACCGGTTTCTTCTTTGATTTCTCTAAGAGCACATTCTAAAGCACTTTCGTTAGAATTTCTTGTTCCACCAACAAATAATCTTCCACCTTTATTTTTCCAATTAATCGTTAAATATTTATCCGTCTTTTCATCATAAACAACTGCTACAATACTATCTTTATGAATTTCATTTTCATGAGGTGTACCTGTTATTGGTTCTAACACTTGAATAATATCAATCCCAAACTTTTTAGCAAATTCGAAATCTCTAGTATCGTGAGCTGGAACTGCCATAATTGCTCCCGTACCATATCCCATTAATACATAATCGCTAATATAAATTGGCATTTCTTTATTATTTACTGGATTAATAGCTGTAAGTCCTTCTAATTTTACTCCTGTTTTTTCTTTCGTCATGTCAGTTCTTTCAATATCTGATTTTGCTTTTGCTTCTGTTTGATATTGTGTTACTTCATCCATATTTTGAATTTGATTTTGATATTGTTCTAATAAAGGATGTTCTGGTGAAATAACAATAAATGTTGCTCCAAATAAAGTATCACATCTTGTTGTAAATACAGTTATTTTCTCGTCTACTTCTTTGATTTTGAAATCAACATGAGCACCTATTGATTTTCCAATCCAATTAATTTGAGCTGTTTTGACTTTCTCTAAAATTTCGGTATTTTTTAACCCATCAATTAATTTTTCAGAATAATCTTTCATTTTAAGCATCCATTGATTTTTTAATTTCTTTTCAACCGGAGTATCACATCTTACACATTTACCACCTTGTGAATCTTCATTGGAAAGTCCCATTTTACATTTTGGACACCAATTAATTTCTTTTTCATCTTTATAAGCAAGTCCTGCATTAAAAAATTTGATAAATTGCCATTGAGTCCATTTATAATATTCTGGTTCACAAGTACTAATTTCTCTTGACCAATCAACAGAAAGTCCAAGGCTTTTGGCTTGATTTCTAAATACATCAATACATTTATGAGTCATAATAGATGGATGTTCATGATTTTTAATAGCATATTGTTCGGCTGGATTACCAAAAGAATCAAATCCGAATGGAAAAAGAACATTATAACCTTTTAATCTTTTATATCTTGCTTGAACATCACTTGCTGTAAAGCATCTAGCATGTCCTACATGTAATCCTGCTCCTGATGGATATGGAAACTCTACTAACATGTAATATTTTTTCTTATTTTGATCTTCTGTTACTTTAAAAGTTTCTTCTTTTTCCCATTTATTTTGCCATTTTTTTTCTACTTCTTTAAAATTATACATTTTTATCACTCCTTTTTAAAATAGTACCCATAATATGATAAGTTAATAATTGTAATATTACTAAAGTTATTAACGCAAGTATCATTTTCAAATAAAGATTACTAATAAAATCTACTATAATAAATGTCGTCGCAATAATAAAAGCATTGGTAATTGCAATCCAGTTTGCTAATGTCTTTATATTATAGTGTGTTAAATCCAAATGATAAACCTTAACCATATAACGTAAACCAGTATTATTTTTAAATAATTCTAATTTCTTCTTTCGTAAGATCACAAATAATAAATAAAATAAATAAATGATTATAAAAATTGTAATCCACATTACTAGATATTTCATAATTGCCTCCTAAACAACAAAAAAACATCAATCATAAGGACGAAAAATCGCGGTACCACCTTATTTCATAATGTTTTATGCTCTTGACCTCTTAACGCGAGTAACGTTATATACTTATCATATATAAAGCTCTAAAGAAAGTTCATAAGAATTCTAAAAATGTTTACACCATCCACATTCTCTCTTTATTAAAATTTCTTACTAATACTCTTTTTCATTGCTTTTAAAACTATAAATAGTATAGTATATATAACACTTAAAATCAAGTGTCATAATTAAATTTTATTCCATTATAACGTCTTTTTCTAATTCAAATTGTTTTACATAATTAAAAACTACATTTCCAATTAGATTCACACTTTCAATAAATTCATTAATATCTGAAATAGAAATATAATTTAAATAATCTTCATGAATAATACTATTTCGATAATTAATTAATTTATTAATAATACCTTCATAATCCATTTTCGCAGTTAAATGAATTCCTTCTAATACTTCGTTACCTTTTTCCACATTTTCTTCTATTGTCTCAAAAATGTTTTCTAATCCAATTTTTCTAAGTAATCCTTTTATTTCGTTACTTCCATGAGAATTTAGGGTAAGTTTAAAATCAATATCTAAATTACTTAAGGGATAGAGTTCATCAATTAAAATATTAAAATTTTTGATTTTGTTTTTATTTTTATTGCTAACAACACCATCTTCTAATTCTTTACAAATTCTATAAGTATCCTTTATAATTTCTTTTTTTATTACTTGTGATATATTATTCACAGTATTCATCGGATTACTTTTCATGTATTCAAACCATTCACTAGTTTTATTTTCTAAAAACGTTTCTAATTTTGTAACTAATAATATAATTAACATTTTTTCTAATAATTCTACTTGATCGGATTCTTCATTAATATTTTGATTCAAAAGATCAACTAACATAGAAAATTCTCTATTACTATCTAAATTTTTATCTAGTTTATGAATCATTGAATATTCCTTTTAATAAATCAGAATACATAGTTATTCTTTTATTCGTTTTTGAAGTATTTCCTGTAGCCGTAGAAATCAAATCATTAAACTCTGTATTTTTCAATAAACATTCTGTTTCATATAAAATTCTATCTTTTTTGCTCAATAATTCATCTAATGAATATTGTTCAAAACATAACATAATTGTTTCATATAATGGACGATTAATTCTTGTTTCATATCTTCCATTAATATTCATCTTTTTAAACGCCTTATCTTCAAATATAAGACGACATTTTTTTATATTTTCATTAAATTTATTTTGAAATTCTTCCAAAATTTTATCATCTGCATTTTGATATTCAAGCATAAAATTATTGATAAGATTTTTAATTCGACCATCATAATTTTCAATAATATTTTTTTCTTTATTATAATTATTACTAAAAGATAAATATCGTAAAATAATTTCTACATCAATCATTCGTTTGTGAAGGATATTAAAGTTGAATAGTTTAATAAAATCCTCATTATATATCATTTTTGTTTTAATTAAGTCATTCAATTTACCACGATATAAACAATTTCTAAGTTCTTGTTCATTCAGTTGAACAGCACCAGTATTTAAACGCATAAATATATCATATTGAATATCGCGTGAAGAAGATTCTAACAATAATATAATGGTTAAATCGCCTCGATCTACTTTGCTTTTTAAGTTATCTGATAAATCAGAATAAGTTTTTCCGTTCAATTCATTCAATACTTCTAGTCCAGAAAGTTTAAATTGATTCTTATAAAAACGATTCAATGTATTTAATCTTTGTAATCCATCTATTATATTCCATTTACCATCTTCCTCTTCTGAGGCATATATAACAGGAATTGGAATATTCAATAAAATGGACTCTATTAATTTAGAAGATTTTTTATTATCCCATAAGTAATTTCTTTGATAATCTGGTGTTAATACGATACTACCATCATCAATAGAAGCAATAATATCTTTTATCATTCGATCATATTTTTTGATATCCAAATTTCTTTTTAATTTATCATTATGTTCTGTAACGTCTTGGTACTCGTTAGAATCATCATCAAATACTTCAATGTTTTTTTCATCCATCATTTCATCTATACTCATACAAAACTCCCTTCTTGTTTACCAATATTATATCATAATTTCCAAAATTTAACAGTGAAACAAAAAAATAAATACTTAGGTATTTATTTTCTGTCTTAAACAATCAATTTTAATTTCTTTACAACCATCTATCATTAAATCAATCATATGATTCACTAAACCATCTTGGATAATTTTATCAATTTTACGAGCACCATATTCAAAATAATTAGATTCTTCAACAATTTCATCGATAACATTTTTAGAAATATCTAAATGGTAATCTTTATACTGACTGGATAATCTTTCTAATTTTAAATGAACTAGTTTTTCTATATTTTTCTTATTCATTGGTTTGAAAATAACAATATTATCTATTCTATTTAAAAATGGCACACTGAAGTTTTCTTTTAACTTACTTTCGATAATATCATTTGCTTTTTCATTAAATCCAATATGAATTTCATCAAATCCAACATTAGAAGTCATGATAATAGTAACGTGATCAAAACGAATAACTCTACCTGAATTATCTTTGATTTTTCCTTCTTCTAAAACATTTAAAAATAAATTTATAATATTAGGATGTGCTCTTTCAATTTCATCTAATATTAAAACAGAATAGGGTTTATTTCTAATCTCCTCTAAAATATTAGTGTAATTTTCATATCCAACATATCCTGGAGGCGCTCCTATAATTTTACTAACAGAATGTGGTTCTGAATATTCACTCATATCTAATTTAATAACATTATTATGCGCTAAAGATTGACCAAATATCTTAGCCAACATTGTTTTTCCTACTCCACTTGGTCCTACAAACATCATAGAATAACATTTGTGATTATTGAATCCTAATTTAATTTTCTTAGCTACATTTACAACCTGATCAATAGCTTCTTCTTGTCCTATAATAGAATTTTTTAAGTCTTTTTTCATTTGATAAATCATTTTTTTATTATCATTCAAAATTTCATAAACTGGAATTTTTGTTTTTGAAGATAATACTTCAGCAACATCTTCTAATGTAACTTTTTTATTTCTCTTTTTATAAAGACTAAGTTCTAATTCATTAATTTGATGCATAATATTATTTTCTTCATCTTTATAATTAGATGCTTGATTAAAATCTCCTTCTAAAATAGCTGTTTCTTTTTGCTTTTTGATTTCTTCATATTCATTTTTTAATTGATTATATCGTTTGATATTTTTATCTTCTTTGATACTAACTCTCGCACAAACTTCATCTAAAACATCTAAAGAACGATCTGGTTCATTTCTATCATAGATATATTTTTCAGATAAATCTAAAATCGCATCAAGAATAGAATTATCAATGTTTACAAAATGATATTTTTCATAAATAGATTTCATATTTGTTAAAATTTGTTTTGTATCTTCTCTAGAAGGAATATCAATATTTACTTTTTGAAAACGTCTTTCCAAAGCAGCATCTTTTTCTATAAATTTTTTATATTCACTAATCGTTGTTGCTCCAATACAACGAAATTTATTACGCGCTAAAGCAGGTTTGAAAATATTAGAAGCATCAATAGCGCCTTCTGCTCCACCGGCTCCAACTAAAGTATGAATTTCATCAATAAATAATATGATGTCATCATGTTCTTCTATTTCTCTTAAAAGTTTTTTTACCCGTTCTTCAAATTCGCCTCGATATTTTGTGCCTGCTACTAATGAAGCCATATCTAAACTAATAATTCTTTTGTTTTTTAAAGCAAATGGAACTTCATTAAAAGCAATCATATGCGCTAACTGTTCTACAATTGCTGTCTTTCCAACACCAGCTTCTCCAATTAAAATAGGATTATTCTTTGTTCTTCTAGCTAAAATTTCTAGAATTCTTTTTAATTCTTTTTCTCTACCAATAACAGGATCTAACTCTCCATGTTTTGCTTTTTTTGTTAAATCAGTTCCTAATTCATCAATTAATAACTTTTCGTTAGATTTCTTAGGATTAGCAATTTTATACATAAATTCACTATATAATTCATCCAAATCGATATTCATTCCAAGCATAATTCGAATAGCAATTCCTTCCCCTTCTTCTAATAAGGAAGAAAATAAATTTTCAATAGTAACTTCGCTATTATGACTTTCTTTGCTATCTAAAATAGCATTATCAAGTATTCTTTTTAACAAAGGTGTATATAGAAATAAACTATTTTCTTCACTACCTACTCCTACAATTTTAACCAACTCTTTTTTAAAGGTATCATAATCTAATTGATAATCTTTTAAACGACGACTAACTGCATTATCATTTTTTAATATTGCTAGTAAAAGATGTTCTGATCCTACATAAGGATGTTTTAGCTTTGACATTTCAATTTTAGCATCTACAATTATTTTTCTAGCATCTTCTTTAAAATTACTAAACATATTTAGCCTCCTCGTTATTATTTTATGTCAGTTCATTCTAAAAATAAGTCGAATAAATAAAAAAAACTAGACAAAAAATGTCTAATTAAATCATTCCACGAAATATTCTTTTATCATTCAATTTTTTTAAAATTATTTTTTCTTTTTGATTCATACGTTGTTTTGTTAAACCAAATAATTTTCCGGTTTCCGTTTGAGTATGATTTTTCTGTTCTCCTAATCCAAAACGATAGTAAATTAATCTTCTTTCTTCTTCGGTTAAAACAGAATCCAACATATCTCTAAAAACACTATTTATAGCAATTTCTTCTACAGACAAACTTGAATCTTTAACATTATAAACAGCATCGCTATCATAATCTAAACTTAAAAATTTTTCATCACATAATTTGATTTTTTGAATAGTGTCCACTTCTAAGCCACAACAAGCAGCAATCTCTTCATCTGTAGGGTCACGATAAAGTTGTTCTTGTAAACTTTTAATAGCTTGTTTTATTTTAAAACGATTTAATTTAAATTGTGATGTTTTTTTGATTTCATATAAACAAGTATCATGATAATCTATAATATATTTATAAATCCAATCTGTTGCGTAAGTGGAAAACTTATATCCTTTAGTAATATCAAACTTATCAATTGCTTTAATTAAACCAATTGTACCACTTTGAATATAATCTAATAATAATTCAGAATTTCCGTTTGAATATTTTTTAGCAATTGAAATAACTAAATTTAAATTAGAATAAATTATTGTTTCTTTTGCTTTATTATCCCCTTGTCGAAATTGTGTAAATAATTCAACTTCTTCTTTTTTAGATAACAAATGAAATTGTGATATGTCCTTTAAATAAAGTGTTAAAGCATCTAAAGATTCTAGTTCTTGCATAGTCTCACCTCAAAGACTAATATTCTAACACGTCATAAAAATAAAGTCAAAAAAATATAAAACGCTTAGGTTTTATATATAATCATAGCAGAAAAACAATAAATTTGTTCTTCAGAAAACAACCCTAATGAAACTTGATATTTAATATCAATAACATCTACTGTTTCAACAAATTTATTAATGTCTTCCTCTAAATCTACTTCACTTTCTTCATCAAATATTTTTACTTTCATAAAAAGATTATAAATCTGTAGTTCCATATAATTTTGTCGAATATTATTTTTTCATATCATTTCTAATTTTTTTATAGTCGGGACAATACTTACTTACTAAATTCCAAAAACTAGCAGAATGATTAAAATGAATAAAATGAGATAATTCATGAACAATTACATAATCTAGTTTCGTAAGATCAAAACGAATTAATTCTGAATTTAAAGTAACTGTCATTGTTTTTTTATTACATACTCCCCATCTCGTTTTCATCTTTCGAATACGAAGTTTAGGATAAGGTATATTCTCTTCAAAAATAGAATAAATTTGGTCCAAATGTTGTTTAAAAATGACCTTAATTTGTTTTTGAAGCCATTTATTTAAATACTCCATATTTTTAACATAAATTCGATGATCGATAAATTCAATATCTTTTGTATCGATTGTAATAATCTCATAAGCAGTTCCTAAAAAATAAAACTGTTGTTCTTTTTCTTGTTGTTCTAAAGAATGAAGAATGTTTTTTTGAATATAATCCTGATTTTGATCTAACAGTTTTTTTATTTGAAAATTACTTACAAAATAATTTGTAGTAACAAAAATAGTACCACCTTGTTTAATTCTAATGTAAGTATTTTTATTATTTTTTCGTTCTATAACAACAGGATATTCACGACCATTTACAACATAATTCATTTTAAGCCACTTTCCTATTTTCTTTCGTTAAATATAAAGAATCTATTAATTCTTCAGTATTGTAATTTAAATAATAAGGTGTATATATTTTATCAGAATCAAAGGAAAAATCATCATTTAAAAACTTCTCAATTGTCGACTCACGATCTAAAATTACTTTTTTTCGTTCTTCTGACAAATTTGATTTTGAACCTGTAATATTTTCCATTACTTTTCTTTGATTAAGTTCTGTTAACTTGCTATCAAATTGATAAATGGTTTCTTCTTGAAAGATACGAATAAACTGAAATTTATTTTTCTCGGATACAAGAGGATCATTTAACTGTAAAGACTGAATATATTCTTTATAAGCTTTACAACGTCTTATATAAAACTCATTTTTTTTCATTCGATCTTTATTAATTAGTATATTAGCATTACAAAGTTCTAAATTATAATGATATTGTTTTTCATTTTGAATTTCTCCAGATTGCATATTTTTTAGCTTTAAGGTCGACAATTGAATTTGATTTTCTAAATTATTATTCTGAAGATGAATTTGTTGAACTACAAAATCTATTTTTTTTAATAACTCTTCCATACATTGCCTCCTTATTATAATCAAATTATAACACAAGAAGAAATAAAAAAAAAGATTTGAAATCTTTTTTTAAGCAAATAAAAGCATTAATATAATTACAATAATTCCTACCATCAATAATCCTAAGAAAAATTTCCATAATTTCTTTAACCATTCTGTATAAGGAATATCAAAATAGGTAAGACCTGCTACTAATATAACACTAGTAGGAGCAATAAATTGAACAATTCCATGAATGATTTGAGTGATAATACCAATTAAAGAAAAGTTTGTATATAAAGATGTAATTGGTGCATATAAAGCACTCAATAAGTAAGGAAAATCATTATATAAAATACTTCCAATTAATGTTGTAAGAGACATTGTAAATACATTTAATTTATCAGTTAATCCTAAAATAGAATTACTAATAGTATTATACATTGTATAACCACTTGAATTTGTATTCATAAGAAGGAAAAGAATACTTGCTGCCATAGTCCATACAGCAACTGGTATCATTTTTTTCATACCTTCTACAAAACTATTTACAATTTCACTCCATGTTAATCCATACAAACGACCAATGATAAAGGCATTGATAATTAAAACCACACCAATTTCATAATTTGTCCAAGATCCAACAGCTGGGATAGATCCTAATAAATTAGCAAATATAGCATAATCACCAATTTTAAATCCTTGAATACTTGTTAAAATATTATTAAATAATTCAATTTTAAATACACCATTCCAATTGAACATTCCAATGATAAGTACAAGCATTGTAACGATAAACATGATAATAAAAGGTTTGGCAGTTTTTCCATTTACTTTTTTTGCTGAGTCTTCATATAATGGAATATTGTTTTCAGCAGTTTTATTTAATTTAGCTGTTTTTAGTACTGTAAAGATTAATAATCCTGATACCAATACTAACATCACTAATCGAACCCAAATAGAGTCATTAATATTTTCAGTTAAATAAGAAATATAACCTGCTACATTAAATCCGTAAGTAGAAGCGATATTACCAGCTAAAACACCACCTACTGTTGATAACATTGCCGTAATTTTTGAATAACCCATTAACATTAATAAAGCAGCTACAAATGGTACCAATATAAACAAAGGTAAATTTAATCCTGTTAAAGATGATAAAACAGTAAAAATTAAAGTAGAAACAACTAAAATTGTTTTTTCTTTACCTTTCCATTTTTTTGCTAAACTTTGTAATAGATTTGAATAAATTCCTGTTTTATTAACAACTCCATAAAAGCCTCCTATTAATAGGAAAACGATGGCTGTTAATACAAATACAGAACTAGTTGCAGTAACAAGTGGATAAATGATAAAGTCAAATATTCCAACTGGACTTACGGCATCTTTAACAAAACTTCCATTGCTAAAGTATCCAACGGGAACAAACCAACTTAATACTACATACACTAAAATTAAAATTAATAATGCTTTGAACAATCCGTTCTTTTTCATATTATTACCTCCTAGTACATTATAGCAAAATTCATAAATTTTATAAAGTTTTTTCTTGTTTTTTCACCATTTTTTCATTTTCTATATTATAATATATTTTATTGGATGTGATAATATGAACAATTTTAAATATTCTAATAGTAATAAACGATATCATACTTTAGATTATTTTTATAAAAATAAGTTTCATTCAAAAGTTTTTAAAGTTAGTTTAAACGCAGGATTTAGTTGTCCTAATATTGATGGGACAGTTGGAATTGGTGGTTGCATTTATTGTTCTTCTTCAGGGAGTGGTGAATTTGCTGGGAATATAAAAGATGATTTAATTACACAATTTGAACAAGTGAAAAATATGATTTCTAAAAAATGGCCAAATAGTAAATATATAGGTTATTTTCAAGCTCATACAAATACTTATGCTCCTTTAGAAACTTTAAAAAATTACTATGAAACAATTTTAAAATTAGATAATGTTGTTGGATTAAATATTGCAACAAGACCAGATAGCATCAGTTTAGAATGTATGGATTATTTAGAAAACTTAAGTAAAAAAACTTATTTAACGATAGAATTGGGTCTTCAAACCATTCATGAAAGTACTTCTAAATTTATTAATCGTTGTCATACTCTAGAATGTTTTGAAAACTGTGTAAAAGAACTTAGAAAAAGGAATATCAATGTAGTAGTTCATATTATTAATGGACTACCTTATGAAACCAAAGAAATGATGATTGAAACAGTAAAATATTTAAATAACTTAGATATTCAAGGTATTAAAATTCATATGTTATCCATTTTAAAAGATACAAAATTGAATCTCATTTATAAAGAAAAACCTTTTCATATTTTAACAAGAGATGAATATGTGGATATTGTTTGTACAGAACTTGAATATTTAAGACCTGAAATTGTCATTAATAGAATTACTGGAGATCCTAAAAAAGAAGATTTAGTAGAACCAGATTGGTTAGTAAAAAAATTCTGTGTCATGAATGAAATTGATAAAGAAATGGTAAAAAGAAATATTTATCAAGGAGATAAATTATATTATAAATAAATCACTAATTGATTACTTATTCTCCCCTACATACTAAAACGAGAGGTTTTCTACCCCTCTTTTAATTTTAACTCTTACAAACTATATTATCTTTTACAATTTTCTATTTCTTCCCTTGTTAAACCCGTAATATCCATAATATCTTCTACACTCATATTTTTGTCTAATAAATTTTTAGCTATTTCCATATTTCTTTTAGCTTTTCCATATTTATCTCATAAATACAAAAGTTTTTGATATATTCTTGGCCCGTTTCATCTCTTACCTTATATATTTCTTTTATATTCTGTATCTTTCACTCCATAATTCAAATTGATTTGGATGATATTCGTATCTTCATTATATTTTTCTCCTACTGTTACTTGATTATTATAAATACTTGTAATATAACTAAAATTCCTTGTTCTTACATAATCGTTACAATAAGTATTTACTTCTATTTTTCCTTGTTCTGTTATCACTAATAAATCTACTTCTTTTCCTTTTATATGGATATTTCCTGTTGGTAGATTTAATGGTTGTAACTTAATTTCTTGAATACTTACTTTTAATATCGTTTCTAATACTTTTTTTAAAATATTAAAGTTTTCTTCTTTCATCATAATTTCTTTGAAGGCTTTATCATACTTACAAGTATAAAAGGGTTTTATTTCTATCATATTTATTCTCCGTTTCTGGTGTTTAATTTAACAAATAACACTTATAAAAACAAATATGAATTTTAAAAAATTGGCAAGTTTATTCTTGTCAATTTTTTATATTACTATCTAATTTTTTATATTTTGTTTCAATATTTTAGTATTCTGACAAAATTATTACTAAAAATCATTTAGTATTATAAGTTTTTTCAAAACAAATTCTAATCCATATTTTTTAGTTCGTCATAATATCAATATCGACAGCACCATCAATTCCATCTACTTTTCCATTTTCACAAATCTGCCAGATTTTATAATCTCCTTGATATGTCGTATTAGATGTATAATGCGCTAACCAAATATCATATTTGGTTTTCATCCACATATTTTCTAAATATGTTTTGCTACTATATAACATTCCTTGATATCCAGCTTCTTCAATCACTTTTAAAAATTCTTCTGCCATACTAGTTAATCCAAAGAAACTCAAATGATATTCATTAAAATTAGACCATTCTTCCCAATCAAAAGCAATCGGTAAATCAATTTTATATTTTTTAATTTGCTTTAATACCCATTTAGCATCTCTTCTAGCATGTTCTAAAGAATCTGCATAGGAATAAAAATAAATTCCTGCTTGAATTCCATATTTATTAGCATTTTCAATATTTTGTTTAAATTTCTTATCTAAAAAATATTCACCATTAGTACCTATGGTTCCCCCTACTCGAATCATAACAAATTCAACACCTGCATTTTTTAAAGCTTCAAAATCAACATCACCTTGCCAACTAGAAATATCAAGTCCTATTTTTGTTTTGTCATTTTTATAATTTTCTACAATAGAATTAAAATTCGTATAAACAGGTTCAGAGGGTTCTGTATTTACTGATTTCACTGGTTCATATACTTTCAAAGTAAATTCTACACTTTCTTCATTACCACTTTGATCAACAGCTTTAAAAACTAGAGGATAATCACCTACGGTATGAATATCATAAGTGCCTTCAATATAACAATTCGGATGATTATCATAGTTATCACCACAAAGAATTTTTTGTGTTAAATCAATATCACTATCTTTTTGAACACGATAAGTACTTCCTAACCAAATTAAAGGAGCAACAGTATCTACAACTTCTATTTGATAAGTATAGTTTAATTTAATATGATCATCATTAATAAAAGTAAAAGTTACATCTTTATTCCCTAATTTTTTAGAATCTATAATATAATCATCTACTATTTTTCCATTCATACTTTGAATAAAGTCAGATACTTTTTTTTCTGTATTAAATTCTAAAGTCAAGTCATCTTTTAAGACAATTTCTATTTTTGCAGTTTTAATTCGAATATACTGATAAAGTTTAAAAATACCAAATATAGCAAGTAAACTAATAAAAGTAACCAAAACATAAATGATTATTTTCTTTTTAGTCATTTTTTAAAGTCCTTTCTAATTTGTTAATAAAGTATACTTGACCGTTTAATATTTTCTTTTTCGCATCATTTAAATTCATCCATTCAGCTCGGTCCATTTCTGGAAACTCCTTTAATATTCCACTTCCTTTTGGCCATTCTATAGAAAATTTATTACTTACAGCTTTTGATTCATCGAAATTGTCCTGAGCAATAAAAATTGTAACTAATTTATGATTAGTTTGTTTCTTACTACCTAAAAATTGCAAATTATCTTTTTTTACTTGAAAACTTGTTTCTTCTTGAAATTCTCTTAGTGCTGCATCAATAGATTTTTCATTTCTACTCTCTCCTTTTGGAATAGACCAAGAACCAAACTCAACATCTTTCCAATAAGGTCCACCCATATGACAAAGTAATACTTGAATCTCACCTTGACTATAGCGATAAACTAGTATTCCTGAACTATGTTTTAACATTTAAATAACCTCCTTTAATTCTTTTAAAAATGGCATAAATGCTGTTGGAATCGCTCTTTCTTTTAAAGTTTTTAAATCATTCCAATTCATATTATAATCATTTTTATCTAATTCAACCATATATGAAATCATATTCCATCTTTTATGAGTAAAAATATGTGTATAAGAAACCGATTTTTTAACTTTTAAAAATTTGATTTTATTTTCTTTTAAATAATTTTCCAATTGCTTTTTAGTAAGATGTCCTTGTATATTAGGAAATTGCCACAAGTTTTGAAGCAACCCACTTTCTTTTCTTTTTTCTAATACAAATTGACTTTTATAATAAAATAGTAATATGGTATACTTTTCTTCTTTTTTATCTTTCTTTTTGTTTTTAATCGGCAATTCTAAATAAGTATCATTTTGATAACTTTTACAAAAATTCTTTAATGGACACTCACTACATTTTGGAATTCCATTTGGTAAACATATTGTTTCTCCAAGTTCCATAAGGGCCTGATTAAAATCACCTGCCTCTTCTGGCATTATTTTTTGTAGTTCATTTCTTACTTTTCTTCTAATCTTTAAATCATCTACATTGTCGTAACAATTTTGTAATCTCATGTAAACTCTTAAAACATTTCCATCAATGGTTACTTCTTTTAATGAAAAACAAATTGAACCTATCGCACTAGCTGTATATTCTCCAATTCCTGGTAAAGACATGATTTGTTCAAAGGTGTTTGGAAATATTCCATCATATTCTTCCATAATCATAATAGCAGCTTTTTTTAAATTTCTAGCTCTTGTATAATACCCTAAGCCTTCCCATAATTTTAATAACTCATCATCATTTATTTGAGCAAGATCTTGAATACTAGGAAGTCTTTTGATGAATCTATCATAATACCCAATTACAGCTTCAATTCTAGTTTGTTGTAACATAATTTCAGAAATCCAAACATGGTATGGATTTTGATCTTTTCGCCAAGGTAAGTCCCTTTTATTTTTTTGATACCAATTTAATAAATATAAATTTTGTTTCATAAATATCACCATTCATTAACATTTCAATTATATCATATTTTACATATTAATTTAGAATCTCTATAATGAAAAACTAGAGATTAGTTTCTCTAGTTCTTTTAGAATTATTTATTTTTATTATTTTTAAATAAAAGAACAATAATTAAAGTAATTGATAATAATCCCATTATGATACTTATTGGAAAATAAATGTTTACAGAATTATCGTTCAGAGAATCATCTTCATTAGAAGAATTATTATCCAAATTTTTATTCTCTGTTTCTCCTGTCGTTATATCGTTTTTCGTTTCACCGGCTATTATTTTTATCGTTGTAGTTTCTTGATCTTTGTGATCATCAAGATAACGTTCTAACGTTTCTAACGGACTTTCATTAGATAAATCTTCATATGAAACAAATGGTATTTTTGATTTAATCGTTAAACTACCTGTTCCAGTAAATATTATTGCACCACTTTGTGAAAAGATTCCATATCCATCTTCATTTGTAATATAGTTATCTCCTATTAGCTCTATTTCTACAAATGCTTCTCCTCCAAGTCCATCATAAAAATTAATACTTTTTCCATTATAATGATCCAGAATAAGGTGCTTTCCATCACCATTACTATAAGCTGTACCATCATTATTTTTACTAGTTTCTCCTGTGCCAAGAAAACAAACAGCATCATCAATTTCGTTTCGAATATCACCAATTCTAGCTTGGATAGCACACATAGCTGACGCATTGTTAGGAAACATAAAACAACTAAACAATATCACTACAACTATTAATAAATTTTCTTTTTTCATCCTACAACTCCTATTCTATATTTAGATTTTACCCCCCCCCCGAACTTTTTTGTCAAGGGGGAGTTTATAATACAAACATTACACTTCTACTAAACTTAAAGATACTTTTTCTTTTTCCTGGTTAATTTCTAACACGTAGCAATCTACAATATCACCAACACTAACGATAGAAGCTGGATCACTAACAAATTCTTTTGACATTTTAGAAATATGTACCAAGCCATCTTGATGAAGACCGATATCAATAAATGCTCCAAAAGGCGCTACATTACGAACCGTTCCTTGTAATTTCATTCCAACTTTTAAATCCTTTAATTCTAAAATATCACTCTTTAAAATTGGTTGAGGCATCTCATCTCTTGGATCTCTATTAGGCTTCTTTAAAGAAGCAATAACATCTTCTAATGTATAAATATCTGTACTTAACAAATCAACATATTTTTTTAGATCTAATGTTTCTAATTTCTCAATTAATTCTTTGGTACCAATTTGATTCATTTGAAATCCTAGTTCATTTAATAAAGATTCAGCTACTTTATAACTTTCTGGGTGAATAGAAGTTGCATCTAATAAATTAGAGCCTTCTGGAATTCTTAAAAATCCAATTGCTTGCTCATAAACTTTATCACTTAGTATTTTATCTTTTTTTAATTCCTCTCTAGAATTAATTCTTCCCTTCTTTTCACGATAAGTAATAATTTTATCAATATTTTTCTTTGTAATACCAGAAACATATTTCAAAATGGAAGGAGAAGCCGTATTAATATTAACACCTACACTATTTACAGCTTTTTCTGTTACAAAGTCTAAACTTTCTTTTAACTTCTTATCAGCAACATCATGTTGATATAAACCAACGCCAATACCATCTGGTGGAATTTTAACAAGTTCTGATAAAGGATCTTGAAGTCTTCTACCAATACTAACAGCACTTCTTTTTTCAACCGCTAAATCTGGAAACTCTTGAATCGCAACATCAGAAGCACTATAAATAGAAGCACCTGCTTCAGAAACAATCACATATTTTGTATTTAAATTATATTCTTTGATTAATTCAGAACAAAATTTTTCTGATTCACGAGATGCAGTTCCATTTCCAATTGCAATAACATCAACATGATATTTTTGAATTAATTGAACAATTTCTTCTTTACATTTCTTTAACATTTCTGAGTTTACATTTTTTAAAAATGGCTTTATCACTGTAGAATCTAAATATTTACCAGTTTGATCAATAACAGCAATCTTACAACCATTGACAAATCCTGGATCAAAAGCAAGTACTACTTTTTCTTTCATTGGTGGAGTAAGTAATAAACTCTCCAAATTTTTACTAAAACTTTCAATAGCAACATCTTCGGCTTTTTCTGTTAAGTTAGATCTGATTTCTCTTTCTATAGAAGGAAATATTAATCGTTTATAGCTATCCTTAATGGCTTCTAAAATACTACCATATACAAATGATTCCTTATTTTTAACAATCTTTGTTTCTAAAAATTGAATAATTTCATCATGATTCACACTTAAATTAACTGTTAATATTTTCTCTTTTTCTCCACGATTAATTGCTAGAACACGATGAGCCTTAATATATTTAACAGGTTCTTTGTAATCATAATACATATCATATATTTTATTTTCATCATTGGCATCTTTTTTTATTTTGGTTTCTAAAATACCATTTTTCATCATGTAATTTCGAATCCATTTTCTATAATATGCATTATCACTAATCCATTCTGCGATAATATATTTAGCGCCTTCTATAGCAGATGAAGTATCTTTTACATTGTCATTTATAAATTTTAAAGCCATTTCTTCTAAAGAACCTTTGCTAGGAAATGCCATCATCATTTTAGCAAGTGGCTCTAAACCATTTTTAATAGCCTCTGTTGCTTTTGTTTTTTTCTTTTCCTTATAAGGCCTATATAAATCTTCTACTTCTACTAATTTTGTAGCATTCATAATTTGTAGTTTTAATTCTTCGGTTAATAAACCTTTTTCATCAATTAAACGAATAACATCTTCTTTTCTTTTTAATAGATTTACTTGATATTCATAAACCTCATTAATTTTTCTGATTTGTTCTTCATCTAAAGCACCAGTTGCTTCTTTACGATATCTTGCAATAAAAGGAACTGTATTTCCTTCCATTAATAAATTTAGAGTATTTTCAACTTGATTTTCTTTGACATTTAATTCACTACTGATTTGTTTTATAATTTCTTGATTCATAATTTACCTCTTTCTTGTGTGATAATGATTTGCTGAATATTTTTCTATAATCTCTTCTAATGTTTCATTTTGACTAGTAATTCCATATTTTTCTTTTAAAGTATTTATATCACCTGCTGTGAAAAGACTTTCAGTCAATTTTTTCAAATATTCTTTTCTATTATCTGAACCTAGCATTAAATTTCCTACTGGTTTTATTTTAATTTCTTTCATCATTTGATTCGATAACATTGTTATTTCTCCATTTTTTAAAACTCCTATAGATGGATTTGTGGGATCTACAATTAATAACACATCATCTTCTTTTAATTTAACGCAAGACACCATATGATTGCCAGTCAAATTCGAAATTATTTCTGATTTATAATCAATATTTTCTTCTTGTTCACTATTGTCTGCTATTGTATTATAATTAACTAATGTCGTTCTTCTAATATTATTTATTTCCGCTTCTTTTAAATAAACATTTAAATTACAAGCTTCATAATTAGGATTAATAGCATTCATTCTAGCAGTAAAATCATCTGCCATATTTCTACATACTCCATAGCCATCCATGTAAAGAGCTAATCTAGGATATCCAATTGCATCATACATATCCGGTGTTTTATACCCATCAATACTATTCCACATATCATTCATAACTTTCATAATAATTTCTAAATCTGACAAATTCATAGAATTAATATGTTCAGCATATGTTTTTATTTCTTCATCATAATCTTTTATTTCACTTTGATAAACTTTAGAATTATTTTCTATTACTTGATCATATTGAGAGGATATCATAGTTGAAAATCCTCCAGAAACGATAGTAAGTCCTAACATTACTTTTGCTGCTTGATTACGAATTATTTTTAAATTCTGTGTCATATTTTCAAAAAAAAGATAATTGTTGAATTTAAATTTAATTCCTAATTCATTTTCAACATCTACTTTTTTCATTTCACGAAGATAATCTCGATAAATTTTTTCTCCATATTTTTCATAAAGTTCAAAGAATCTTCCTTCATCCATTAATTTATCAATGTCACGAATTTGATGTTTATTAGATACTACTCGTAAATATGTTTCTCTCCCATACTTTTGATAAATTTCATCATACTTCTTTTCTTTCATCAATTGAATAATATCTTTAATATTTTTCTTCATTCACTTTTCACATCTTTCTTATCTTTTAAGGAAGCTCTACTAATAATTTTGGTTCCATATTTTTCTTTTAATCGATCTAACGTTTTTTCTAAAGTTACATCATTTTTGTCTTCTTCTATTGTATCAAATAATGAGGTTTGAATCACTACTTTTTCAGTTAATTTATCTAATCTAATTCCAATTAATCGAACAGAATCATTATTCCACATTTCATTTAATATTTGTTTAGAAATTTCAAATATTTCTTTGGAAGTAGAAATAGGATTTTCTAGTTTTTTTTGATGAGTTCTCCTTTTAAAATATTTATCTTTTAATATAACAGCTACTACATAGGCAAATTTGTTTTCTTTTCTTAAACGGAGTCCTACTTTTTCTGATAAAAAAAGCAAATGCTCATTTAATTTTGATTGGTCCGATATATCTGTTTCTAAAGTTATTTCATTGCTAATACCTTTAGGTACTGATTCTTCTGATACAACTTCTGAATCATCAATTCCATTGGCCCAATCAATCATAACAATGGCCTGATTTTTAAAATACTGATATAATTTTGATGAAGAGGAATTTGCTAAATCACCAATCGTTTGAATATTTAATTTTAATAATTTCTCTGTTGTTTTTTTACCAATTCCAAATAAATCTGCAATAGGAAGAGGCCACATTTTATTTTTTATTTCTTCTTTATATAATGTATGGATTTTATTAGGTTTCGAAAAATCTGAAGCCATTTTTGCACATAACTTATTATTTGCAATTCCAATATTTACAGTAAATTTTAAAGTATCATTAATTTCCATTTGAAGTTTTTTAGCAAATTCATAGGGATCTCCATATAATTTTTTTACTTTTGTATAATCCAAATAACATTCATCAATGGAAGCAATTTCTATATCTGGAGTATATTTACGAATTAGATGAAATAATTTAGAAGACATTTTTTGATAAAATGGATAATTCATAGGATATGTTTTTAAAGCTCTACATTTTTTTCTAGCTTGATAAAGTGGCTCCCCTGTCACAACACCTAATTTTTTAGCAGGATTGGATTTGGCTAAAACAATACCTTTTCTAGCTTTTTCATCACCACCTATTACAGCATAACTATTTCGGATATCATATTTTGAACCTTTATTTAAAAGATCAACTGCCGTCCAAGATAAAAAAGCATTATTTACATCTATATGCATAATGATTCGATCCATTGTATCACCTACTATTATTTTAGCACAGCAAAATTTTGTTCGCAATATTTTTTGAAGTAGAAAAAACTCATTTTTCTTTTCAAAAATGAGTTTTAATGAATTCTATTAATTACTTCCTACTATTACGTAAGTTACCCATGCATCTCCATTTATAGCTGTTCCATTTTCTAATTTTCCAATTAATTTCATTTTATTTTCATCTTTTAAATATTCCCATCCATAATTTACTGTATGCCATCCATTATCTGCCCAAATTGTATTACTTTGAAACATCATAATATAACTATTATATTGTCCAGATATCAATTTAGAAAGATTAACCGTTACTTCTCCATTAACAAATTCAAATTTTTGACATTCAAATTGTATCTTACTATTTTTTACTTTTAAACTTAAATAACCACCACTAATAGAACTATTTAAATTATTTATTGATGTTGTATGATTATTTACAATTGTTTGTAAATTAGCGAAATCACTACTATTGGCTTTTGTATTAAGATTATTTCTTAAATCCACAATAGAATTCGTTATAGTTGAATTAATTTCTGTATCTCCATTTTGTTCCTTTAATTTCTTATTTTCCTCTTCTAATGTTGCTTTATCTTTTTCTAATTGATTAACTCTTTCTGTTAATTTTGTAATTGCTGATGT
>ENA-ORIC01000518-ORIC01000518.1-human-gut-metagenome-genome-assembly--contig:-NODE-518-length-49233-cov-4.405281_pt1 | contig 49233 bp, 43 predicted proteins | sample MGYA00243023_ERZ508732 | MGnify/ENA primary metagenome ERZ508732 (study PRJEB26277, sample SAMN04329767) | human gut metagenome | biome: human-associated habitat | host: Homo sapiens | place: USA... | reverse complement strand
TGGGGGCGGGGGGGGGGGGCCCCGCCGGGGGGGGGGGGCCCCCGGCGCCCCGACAGACCCCCGCCGCTCCTTTGGGGGCGGCGGGGACGCGCCTTCGGCGCGCGGGCTGCGCCCGAATTTACCGCCTTTTCCGAACTCCGCAAAAATAAATCGTCCGGGCAGAAAAACAGCTCCCGCCTGTTGCCGTCGGGAGCCGCCTTGCGCCGGAAATTTAACCGTGGTTTTTGCGGGAGACGATCGCACCGACAATCAGCACCACCATCGCAATGGCAACCAGTACAACGAAGGTGGTCTTGGGCATCTCGTACACCAGCTTATCCACCGCGTAGACGATGGCAAACATCAAAATACCGGCAATGGCAATCAGGTCGGTCTTTTTGAATTCATTTTTATTCATGGAGTTCTCCTTTCCGGCGCAGCGCCGTGTATTTCAGTATTGCGATCTGCGTTTTCGCGTCCTCGATCTCCCCTGCCAGCACCATTCGCTCGGCTTCGGCAAGCGGTACCCATTCCACCGTGATGAATTCGTCCTCATCGGGGTGGGTGTGTCCGGCGGTCAGTGCCCCCGCCGTAAAGATCCAGATCCTTTCATCGCAGTAGGCAGGGGTGGGGTACAGCGTCGCCAGCAGCTCCAGCCGTCCGGCAATGAGCCCGCATTCCTCCTCCAGCTCCCGCCTGCCGCAGACCTCCGGCACTTCGCCGGCGTCCCGCTTTCCGGCGGGGATCTCCAAAGATTCGTGCCCCATACCGCTGCGATACTGCCGTACCATCAGCAGCCGGTCGTTTTCATCTACCGCCACAATGCCGACGCCGCCGGGGTGGCGAATCAGCTCCCGCTCGGCGGTCGCACCGTTTTCCAGCCGTACCATCCGCCGCTCATGGGCAAATACCCGGTTTTCACTCAGCGTTTCCCGCTGCAAAAGTTCTTCGGTATGCGGCATCGCTTCATTCCTCCCCGGGGTGGTTTTTGCGGTAGGCAAGGTAGCTTTCCAGAATAATGGTCGCCGCTACTGCGTCAATGGTATTTTTGCGCTTTTTACCCCGCACATCGGTCATGTTCAGGTACTGGGTCGCCGTGACGGTGGTGCTGCGCTCGTCCCACATGCGCACCGGGCAGGGCAGCTTTGCCGCCAGATCCTCGGCAAGGGCGTGGCACAGCTCGCTGCGGGGCCCCGCCGTGCCGTTCATGTTCAAGGGGTTCCCCACTACGACAAGCTCGGCTTTTTGGCTTTCGGCCTGCCGCATGATCTCATTGATGACGGCTTCGCGGTCGCCGCTGTGAAACACCCCCACCGGGCTTGCCAGCAGCTCACCTCTGTCACAGACGGCAAGCCCCGTTCTGGCATCGCCGTAATCCACGGCAAGAATACGCATGGGGAATCCCCTCCCTTCCACTCAGTGCAGGCGGCAGCCCTTCCCCGCCCGCCCCGCCGCCCGACGGAAGTCGGGCGTTCCGGCGGCGCCCCGCGGGGCGCCGCCGGTCAGCGCGCCGTAGGCGCACAGCGGGGCGGGCAGGATCTGCCTCCTGCAAAAATTCCTGTTCCATTATAGCGGCTCAGCGGCAAAATTACAAGCGGCGCTTGTAACCTGCGGCAAGATATGCTAAAATAGCGAAGTCCTTTTGGGATCGTCAGTCGAAAGATCCTGACGCTAAACAAAACTAATACCGCTTTTGTCGGTATCCAAAGGAGAAATGAATATGAAAAACCGCACGCTGCGGCAGATTACTGCCGCCGGAGTCATCGCGGCTGCCTATGCCGCTCTTTCACTGGTGTTGGCAACCATTACCTTCGGGCCGGTGCAGTGCCGTGTTTCGGAGGCACTGACCCTGCTGCCCGTTCTAAGCCCCGCCGCCATTTGGGGCGTTACGCTGGGCTGCGCCATCACCAATGGGGTGGGCGCTGCCACCGGCGCCAACTTTTTGGGAATGGTCGATCTCTTTGTAGGGACAGCCGCTACGCTGCTTGCCGCCGTTGCCAGCCGTTTGCTGGGCAGGATCCGGATCGGCAGGGTGCCGTGGCTTTCGGCGCTGCCGCCCATTCTGTTCAATGCCGTTGCCATCGGCGCGGAATGGTGCTATGCTGCCACCGGGTCGATCAATGTGGCATTTTGGGCATTTGCCGGGCAGATCGCCCTGGGACAACTCCCTCCCTGCCTGCTGGGAGTTTGGCTTATTCACCTGCTGGAGCGCCGCGGTCTGCAAAATATCATCGAAGGGAAGTGACGCCGCATGCCACTTTTTGGCCGCAAAAAGGAGATAGTCCCCCTGCCGCCTATTGCCCAGTGGGAATACCGCTGCGGGGACGGCCACCATTGGGGGTTCCATTACCGCGTGGCCGAAGAACAGAACCATGTACGGCTCACCTATTCCCGTACCATGCCGGAACACCTGGAGAGCATAGCGGCTCCGGCCGTGCTGTGGCAGCAGCTGAGCGAGCTGGGCGACCGATACCATATCACCGCCTGGGCCGGGTACAATGAGTGCCGCCTGCGCACCCCCCGTACCAAGCGCTGGCTGCTTTACATCACCTTCACCGACGGCACCTTCTTGCGTGCCGAGGGCTGCGGCGCCGCCCCAAAAGGACACGAACAGTGGGAAAACGACCTGCTGGCCCTCCTCAATTCCTGCATTGATGTATGATCGCATTTTTTGCCCCGCCGGGAGCCCCGCACTGGCCCCCAATAAACCAAAAGGCTCCCCCGCATGCCTGCGGAGGAGCCCCATTTTTTATTTTGCCAGTGCCAGCCGGTCTATCTTGGTGTCGCTCATAAAGGCGGAGGTACTATACAGCACCAGCACATCGGTAATGCCTTCCTGCTCCATCAGCTCACTCAGGGAGCCAAGATAATACCGCAGGTCCACCGCCACGATCTTTTCGTAATCCGCTGCGGCAAAGGGCAGCAGGGCATTGGCATAGCTGTCCTTCAGCACCAGCAGCCGCCGCCCGTTTTCCGCCCCGCCGGTGATGCGCACCATCGGCCAGTTCCCGCCAAAGAACACTTCGTACATATCCTTTTGCTGGAGTTTTTCCGTATCATAACAGCTGGCATGATCGGCGTTATCGTAGGTCACGGTCAAGGCGGCATCGCCTTTCCGGTGGTACAGCTCTACGGTATCGGTCGCCGCGTTTTTATCCAGCACCTTGCTGTACAGCGTCCCGCGGAAGCCCTCATACCGCTCTACGGTGTAATCCGCCGCTGCGGGAATCGAAAGCCCCATGGCCGCGCGGTAGCACTGGTAGCCCAGCAGAGCGCCTGCCGTTTTCCAGTGGTGGTCGGTGCGGTAATAAAGCTGCTCACTCTCTGCCGCCTTGGCAAAGTCCGTTCGCAGGTCCACCAGCTGGTCATCAAATACCAGCTTCATCTCGTCAAATACCGCATCCTCATCAAAGAGGGTGGCATAACGCGGCAGCTTATCCCGCAGGGTATAGCCGGGGGTCGGCACCGGCATAAAGGTCAGATTTTCTGCCGCCAGTCCTTTTTCCTCGCACCGGGCAAAGAAATCCTTCACCGTTTGCAGGTTCTTTTGCAGCCTTGCTTCGTCCACATCGGTTTGGGTCACCTTTTCGATGTAATACCCATCCTCACACAGGTACACCCCGCCGATATCCTTGTTGCGCAGCAGCATTTTCATTTTGCTGCGGGCGGCGGTCCAGCTATCCCGCTGCCAGAACTGATCGCTTAAATAATCCTCCACCTCATCGCCAAAATCTCCATTTACCATGGTATCTTCGGAAAGCTTTGGCAGCTCCTGCAGGTAGCGGTTCTCATTTTCGGAAAAGGCTTGATCCGGGGTGAGCCACCCCAGCAGCCCCAGCCCAAAGATCAGCGCGCCAAAAACGATGATAATGATAATATTCTGCTTTTTCATTTTAGGCGCCTCCTCTCAGAACCGGAAATACAGAAATGGATTGTAGCTGTCGCCTACCAGGAAAGCGACGCACATCAGCAGCACCGCCGCGTAGAACAGGCACCGGAGCAGTGTCTGCGCCGCCTGGGGAAGCCGTGCCAGCAGGTCATTTGCCGCGTGGGCCGGCCAGCGGGTACAGGCCAGCGCCGCCACCAGCAGCAGGGAGATATTGGTAGTCAGCAGATACATCGTTTGGGCATCGGCGCCGCCGTGCGCCCCAAAGAGCGCCGCAAAATAGTTCCCGATGGCCCCAAAATCGGTCAGGGCAAAGATGACCCAGCCAAGGATAATCAGCAGCAGGGAATAGAGGCGCTGCACCACACCGGGGGCTTTTTGCAGCGGCTTTTGCAGCCACACCTTTTCGATGATGAGAATGACGCCGTAGTAAAGCCCCCACAGCAGGAAGTTCCAGCTGGCGCCATGCCATAGGCCGGTCAACCCCCACACGATGATGAGATTCAAAATCTGTCGGGGCAGGCCACACCGGTTGCCGCCCAGCGGGATATACACATACTCCCGGAACCAGGTTCCCAGCGAAATATGCCACCGCCGCCAGTATTCGGTAATGCTGCGGCTCAGATAAGGATAATTGAAGTTTTCCAGGAACTCAAAGCCCAGCATTTTTCCCAGCCCGATGGCCATATCGGAATAGCCGGAAAAGTCAAAGTAAATCTGGAAGGTAAAGGCGATGGCTCCCAACCAGGCCGTCCCGGCGGAAAGACTTGTCCCCGGCAGCGCCGCCACGGTATCCCACAGGGCGCCCACCTGGTTCGCGATGAGCACCTTTTTCCCCAAGCCTATGGTGAACCGTCCGATGCCCGCGGCAAACTGTGCCGTTGTTTCCCGGCGGTGAGAGAGCTGCTCCTCCACCGTTTTGTACTGCACGATGGGTCCCGCGATGAGCTGCGGGAACAGCGCGATATAGGTGCCAAAGGTGATGGGATTCTTCTGTGCCGCCACGGTGCCTCGGTATACATCAATGACATAGCTGAGCGCCTGGAAGGTGTAAAAGCTGATACCGATGGGCAGCGCCAGCTCCAGCAGCGCAATTTTGCTGCCGGCGATATTATTTACGGTGCCAATCAGTAGATCAGCGTACTTAAAGAGCCCCAGCGCCCCGATATTCCCCGCAATGCAGAGGATGAGCAGCCCCTTGGCCAGGCGCTTTTTCTCCCGCTTCTGCAGGGCAGCCACCCCCAGTCCGCACAGGTAGTTGAACAGGATAGAGGCCGCCATCAGCCGGATATACACCGGTTCGCCCCAGGCATAGAACAGCAGGCTGGTCAGGAGCAGCCATAGGTTGCGCAGCGCCCGCGGGCACAGGTAATACACCCCCATCACAAGGGGGAAAAACAGGAACAAGAAGGTAAGGCTGCTGAATACCATAGGAACTCCTTACAAGCGGGCAAGGGTCGCGGAGGATTAGTCTCTGCGACCCTTGGAATTTTGCGTCATAGCCGGGGGAAAAGCTTGCCCTCCCCAAAGGGATGGCAAGTTAGTTACCTTACAGTTTAGGCAAAGTACTGGTCAATGACCTTGTTTACATTGTCGGTATCACTGGTCACAGCCACCGCCACATAGTTGCCCATGCTGTGGATCTTGGCATTCTGCAGCAGCGCCACTTCATCCACATTGTACTTGGCGTCAATGCTGTCATCAATGTAGGTCTGAATGAGCTTCTTTACCGCAGCGGCAGCATCCTTATCCTTGCAGGCAAAGACAGCGCAGCGCAGGTAGGCGGAATCATTTGCGGCCAGATAGGCCTCGGTGCCCTCAGGCAGCTCGCCGCCCAGCAGCACGCCGGCCATGCTGCTGTCCAGCTCGGTAGCGTTATCGGTGTAGGTCACATCGTTCAGCAGCGCCTTAAACATCGCCGCAGCGTCTACGGTTTTGTCGGTCGCCTTTTCCCCGCCGCAGGCGGCAAAGGAAAGGCACAGCATGGCGGCCAGCAGTACAGCTACAAACTTTTTCATGGGTAATCTCCTTCTCGTCAGCATTTTCAGTTCGATGGCTTAAAATCATAAACGGTCACGCCGTCCATTACTACATCGCCGGGGTGGTAGCCGGTCGGTACATCGTACTCGCCGTTGTAGTCCTCCGGCAGTACCACATGGCACAGCAGATAGTTCATCCAGTCACGGCAGTACTCGGCGTTCAGATGCACCCCGTCCCAGCTGGCCTCATCCAGCAGGTAGCCTTTTTCATCAACCAATGCGTCCGGAATATCCAAATACCAGATCTGCTTTTCGGTGCAGATTTTAAGAAGCTGCTCATTGAACTCCTTCACATGCGCCAGCGAAAACCCATTGGCCGCACCGCTTTGCTCCTTCAGCTCAGTTACCGGCAGTACCGCCTGCGCGTAAATATCAGCGTCCGGGTGGCTCTTTTGGATCAGATCGACCAGACGGCTGAAGTATTGCCCGAAGGTATCCGCCGAAAGTCCCATATCATTCATGCCAAAGACTAGATAGAACCGCTTGCCCTCCACCTTCGGAATTAGGTTAGCTACCGTATCGGTGCCCAGTCCGGGCAGCGTCGCTTCCTTTTTGGTGTAATTGGTCAGCGAAAGCGATTTGACCGCCAGCGAGGTGCAGTTAGATAGGCTGTTGTATAAGATCAGCCCCTGCGAGCGGCTGTCGCCCAAGATCACCGCGTCATCAAACCATTTTTCACTTACCTGCTGGCTTTCCGGCACCACGGGTCCCGGATAAAAAACAACATCGTCACCGTCCGGATTCGGCGTTGGTGTAATATCTCCGGTGCCGCTTGGGTCGGTGGTCGGATCTGTTACGGGACCGGGCGTCGGGTCGGGCGGGTTTATTTCCTTATTCAGCGCGGGGATGACCCAATGCACCACCGCAAATACCACTGCGGCCACCAGCAGGATTGCTGCGGCGATCACCATTATACGGCGGCGCCTTAGCACCCTCCGGCGGGAGTGATTATAGTGTTGCTGCATTTGTGTCACCTCGCTTCGTACATAACTATGCTTATTTTACCACATTTGCGGAATAAAACAACACCTCAGCAAAAGATTATCGGCTTCTTTCCCTTGCGGGAGGGCAGAAAAAGGGAAGTGCTCCCCGCCAGAAAAATTTCAAACGGGGAGCGCTTCTGCTGCGGTTTATTTTATGGCTGTGGCGTAGAGGAAAGGCTCCACATCGGTGTGGTTCTTCCATTCGTTGGTCACACCCGCATCGCTCAGCAGCTGGATCACGGCGTCATTAAACTCTGCGGTCTTGGCGCTGTCCACGGCCTTCAGGTCAAAGTCCGCATCACCGGCATCCTCCAGGATCGCCGCATCCTCGTCGCCGTTCAGCAGGGCCAGCGCGGTCTTCATGGCCTGCTGCCACTGGAAGGAGAAGTAATCCTTCTGGGTCTCGTTCATCCCCTCCAGATAAGCCTTTACGGTCTCCTGGGCCTTGCCGCTCTCATCCATCGCCAGCTTCATCACGGCTACCGCCGCGTTGGCCTGCTGCAGGCTGGCGCCCGCGCTGCCGTAGCTCACTTCATCGATGGAGACCAGCAGCTTGGTCAGCTCATCCTCGGTCTCGGGGGTGTACATCCAGTCAGTCAGGCTGCCGCTGTAATCCACCTTGGTGGTGGGCGCGGGGTCGGGGGTCGGCTCAGGATCAGGGGTCGGGGCCGGTTCATTGTTGTTGCAGGCTACCATAGCCAGTGCCATCAGCGCGGCCATCAGTACTACCAAGAATTTTTTGCTCTTCATAATTTAAGCTTCTTCCTTTCTTTTTTGTTTGCCCTTTCTGCAAAAGGTCGCTTGTTTTTCCCGGAGCGTTTCTCCTTCGCTCCGTTGTCATTGTAGTATATTCCGCGGCGCAAATCCTCACGCGTTTGCAAATAAATTTCCCTTATTTTATGAACACGCATACAGTTTCCACCCGTTTTGTCTTTCCTCAGCAGTCTTTCCCACAAGTTTCATTTTTCCCCAAGAATTTATACATATTCACCAAACAGAACCCCATTCCGCCGTTCAAATCGTATAAAATCAAGTCATTGACAAGCGCGAACTGTGACGGTATAATAAAATCAGAACCTCGGTATTACCGGGGAAAAAACAAAATACAGTTTGCTCGATATAAATCAAATGATATGGTTTTGAAGTCTCTACCCGGCCGCCGTAAATGGCCGGACTATCGATGCAGAATACAGGCGGCGGTGCCTTTTACTCCGCTGTCGTGCTTTGCATTGCGGGAGATCATCAAAATCTCCCGCAATTTTTGTTTTTTAGGAGGAATCGCTCATGCAGCTTTTAGAGGACCACATCCGCCGTGAGGGCAAGGTAGCCCCCGGCAATGTTCTGCGCGTCGATGGCTTTCTCAATCATCAGATCGATGTAGTGCTGCTCACCAAACTGGCGGAGGAATTCCACACCCGCTTTTCCGGGGAAAAGGTGGATAAAATCCTCACCATTGAAGCCTCCGGCATCGCCATCGGCTGCCTTGTCGCGCAGCAGTTCGGCGTTCCGCTGGTCTTTGCCAAAAAATCCCGCTCTTCCAATCTGCCCGCTGATGTTTACGCCACCGCGGTACACTCCTATACCCACGGCAATGTCAATCAGGTCATGGTATCCCGGGAGTATCTGCACAGCGGTGAGCGTGTCCTCCTCATTGATGACTTTTTAGCGCATGGGGAAGCATTGGCGGGCCTTGTTTCTTTGGTACAGCAGGCGGGCGGCACCGTCGTCGGTGCCGGCATCGTCATCGAAAAGGCCTTCCAGGATGGCGGCGACCGCATTCGACGGCAGGGCATCCGGGTGGAAAGCCTGGCCCGTATCGCTGCGATGAGCGTGGAAGAGGGCGTCACCTTTACCGATTAAGTTTTGTGTTCGACCGCCTATGGGCGGAACAAATAAAAGAAGTCATGAATGACAAAGGAGATCACACATGAAAAAGATTCTGGCATTTCTTCTTGCTGCAATGATGGTTCTGGCCTTCGCCGCCTGCGGCGAGGATAACGGCGGAACCCCCACCCCTACCCCCGATGTAAAGGGTATGTCTGCCGATGTCCTGCCCCGCAACGCTATGACCCCCTCCGTCGAGATCCCCGCTGATTTCAAGATCGGCATGATCTGCCTGCACGATGAGAACTCCACCTACGATAATAACTTCATCCAGGCCCTGCGCCAGGTGCAGAAGGACCTCGGTCTCTCCGATGATCAGGTCGTCATCGTCACCAATATCGGCGAGGACAGCTCCTGCTACGATGCCGCCGTTGACCTGGCCAAGAACAAGGGCTGCAAGGTCATCTTCGCCGATTCCTTCGGCCACGAGTCCTTTATGAAGCAGGCCGCCCAGGAATATCCCGAGGTCCAGTTCTGCCACGCCACCGGCACCTCCGGCAAGATCGCCAACATCGAAAACTTCCACAATGCCTTCGCTTCCATCTATGAGGGCCGCTACCTGGCCGGCATCGCTGCGGGCCTCAAGCTCAATGAGATGATCGCCGCCGGCAAGATCACCGCCGAGCAGGCTGTCATCGGCTATGTCGGCGCCTTCACCTATGCCGAGGTTATCTCCGGCATGACCTCCTTCTACCTGGGCGCCCGCTCTGTCTGCCCCTCCGCCACCATGAAGGTCCGCTACACCGGCTCTTGGTACGATCAGGCCAAGGAGCAGGAGGCCGCCACCGCCCTCATCGAGAAGGATAAGTGCGTCCTCATCAGCCAGCACGCCGATTCCCTCGGCGCTCCCACTGCCTGCGAGTTGGCCGGCGTTCCCAATGTTTCCTACAACGGCAGCACCTATTCCGCCGGCGAGACCACCTTCATCATTTCTTCTGCCATCAACTGGGCTCCTTACTTCCAGTATATCATCGAAACCGTTGTGAAGGGCGAGGCCATTGCCCCCGATTGGTGCGGCACCATCGCCACCAATTCCGTCGTTCTCTCCGGTGTCAATCAGGATGTTGCCGCCGAGGGCACCATCGAAAAGATCAATGAGGCCATCAAGGCGCTGGAAGCCGGCACCCTGCATGTCTTCGATACCGCCAACTTCACCGTCGATGGCAAGACCCTCACCGAGTACCTGGCCGATGTCGATGGTGACTACACCGGCGAGACCAATGTCATCCACGATGGCTACTTCGATGAGTCCAACGCGGTCGATTTCCGCTCCGCGCCCTACTTCGATATCATCATCGACGGCGTGACCAATCTGAACACCAATTTCGGCGGCTAAGACCGGCTCTGCAGAGCCGCTTGACGGCTGAAACCTGCCATCAAAAAACACAAGCGGGGGCCTTGGCCCCCCTTGTGCTTTGATTTTTCTCCCCGCCCTTTTCCTGGCAAGGGCAGACCTCCCCGGTTTGCCCTTGCCAGAAGAAGGGAACACACCACACCGATGAGGAGGCTTTTTGTGAACGCACTGGAACTGCACAATGTCACCAAGCGCTTTGGTGAAAAGGTCATTGCCAATGATCATGTCAGCCTTACCGTCCGCCGGGGCGAGATTTTGGCCGTGCTGGGCGAAAACGGCAGCGGCAAAACCACCCTGATGAACATGATCGCCGGCATCTACCACCCCGATGAGGGCGAAATTTATGTCAACGGCCAGCCGGTCACCATCTCCTCCCCGCGGGATGCCTTCCGCTGCGGCATCGGTATGGTGCACCAGCACTTCAAGCTGGTCGATGTCTTTACCGCCACCGAAAATATTGTCCTGGGTGTGGAGGATGGCAAGCCCTACCGCCTCAAGGAAGCCACCCGCCGCGTTGAGGAGATCTCCGCCCGCTATGGCTTCGAGATCGACGCCAAAAAGAAGATCTACGCCATGTCTGTTTCCGAAAAGCAGACCGTCGAGATCGTCAAGGTGCTGTATCGCGGTGCGGAGATCCTCATTCTCGATGAGCCCACCGCCGTGCTCACCCCGCAGGAAACCGAAAAGCTCTTCGCCGTGCTGCGCCGCATGCGGGAGGATGGCAAATCCATCGTCATCATCACCCACAAGCTCAATGAGGTGCTCAGCCTTTCGGATCGTGTCACCGTACTGCACAAGGGCAAAAACGCCGGCACCGTCAATACCGCCGAAACCAACGAGGCCCAGCTCACCGAGATGATGGTCGGCCAAAAGGTCGTTCTCAATATCGAACGCAAAATGCCCGAAAATCCGGAGGATCGTCTGGTGGTCAAGGATGTCAGCTGCCTCAGCCGGGATGGCGTTCAGCTGCTCGACCGGGTCACCTTTACCGCCCGCGCAGGCGAGATCTTGGGTATCGCGGGCATTGCCGGCTCCGGCCAGCGGGAGCTGCTGGAAGCCATTGCGGGCCTGCAGCCCGTCACCGGCGGCGAAATTCTCTACGAAGACCCCAAGAGCGGCGAGACCGAAAACCTGCGGGATAAGACTCCCCTGCAAATTCGCGAGCTGGGCGTCCGCCTTTCCTTCGTGCCGGAGGATCGCCTGGGCATGGGCCTTGTCAGCAATATGGATATCATCGATAACATGATGCTGCGCAGCTACCGCCGCGGCCGCTCCGCCTTCCTCGATCGTCAGCCCCCGCGGGAGCTGGCCGAACGCATCATCGAAGACCTCGGTGTCGTTACCCCCAATGCCACCACCCCTGTCCGCCGTCTTTCCGGCGGTAATGTGCAAAAGGTGCTGGTCGGCCGCGAGATCGCCTCGGCGCCTACCGTGCTTATGGCCGCATACCCCGTCCGCGGCCTGGATATCAATTCTTCCTATCTTATCTATCATCTGCTCAATCAGCAAAAGGAAAAGGGCGTTGCTGTCATCTATGTCGGCGAAGACCTCGATGTGCTGCTGGCCTTGTGCGATCGTGTCATCGTCCTCAGCGGCGGCCGCGTCACCGGCACCGTGGACGGCCGCACCGCCACCAAAGAGGAGATCGGCCTCCTGATGACCAAAGCCGAAAGGGAGGGTGAAAGCCATGTCAAAGCTGAATAAACCGCAGGCCACTGCCCGTCCCGCCCGGGAACCCTTCCTCTATGTCACCCGTCGGGATCAGATCCCGCTGGGCCGGGCCATTCTCATCCGGGTCATCGCCATTCTGCTGGCGCTCATCGTGTGCAGCGTGGTCACCCGTGTCCTCACCGGGGATGACCCCCTCTCCATCTACGCCACCATCCTCCACGGCGCGTTCGGCACCGGCCGTATGCTGGTCACCCTGCATGATATCGCCATTCTGCTGTGCATCTCGCTGGCGGTCACCCCGGCCTTCCGCATGCGCTTCTGGAATACCGGCGCCGAAGGCCAGGTGCTCATCGGCTGCCTTTCCACCGCGGTATGCATGCTGGTGCTGGGCGGCAAGGTGCCCGATGGTCTGCTCATCCTCATCATGGCAGTTTCCGCCATCCTCTCCGGCGTTATCTGGGGCATTATCCCTGCCTTCTTTAAGGCCCACTGGAACACCAATGAGACCCTCTTCACCCTTATGATGAACTATGTCGCCATCCAGCTGGTGGAATACTTCCTCAAGGTGGCGGATAAGACCGGCTCCAATGTTGTCGGCCCCGATCTGCTCACCCACGGCTGGTTCCCGGAAATTTTCGGCGTCAAGTATCTGCTCAATATCCTTATCGTCGCCATCGTCTGCATCGCCATGCACATCTATCTGCGGTACAGCAAGCACGGCTATGAGATCGCCGTTGTGGGCGAAAGCGAAAATACCGCCCATTACATCGGCATCGATGTCAAAAAGGTCATCATCCGCACCATGGCTCTTTCCGGCGCCATCTGCGGCCTGGCCGGCCTGCTGCTGGTCGGCGGTTCCTCCCACTCCATCGATTCCAACCTCGTGGATGGCCGCGGCTTCACCGCCATCATGGTTTCCTGGCTCGCCAAGTTTGATCCCTTCACCATGATCCTTACCACGCTGCTGCTGGTGTTCCTGGCCCGCGGCGCCGATGAAGTCACCTCCAAGTTTGGCCTCAACAGCGATTTTTCCGAGATCCTTACCGGCATCATCTTGTTCTTCATCATCGGCTGTGAGTTCTTCATCAATTACCAGGTCCATTTCAATTATCACAAAAAAGAAAAAACGGCGTCGGCCGCCGTCAGCGGGGAGGGGAACTGATCCATGGAAATCATCATCAGCTTTATCCAGCGTGCCATACTGCAGGGTACCCCGTTGCTGTTCGGCGCCACCGGCGAGATCCTCACCGAAAAATCCGGCAACCTGAACCTCGGCATCCCCGGCATCATGTATATCGGCGCCATCTCCGGCGTGGTCGGCGGCTTCTTCTATCAGAATAGTGCCGCCCGGGTGCAGCCGGTCCCGGCTATCCTCATTCCGCTGCTGTGCTGCCTGGCTGGCTCACTGCTCACCTCGCTGCTCTATTGCTTCCTCACCGTCACCCTCAAGGCCAATCAGAATGTCACCGGTCTGGCCATTACCACCTTCGGCGTCGGCGTCGGCAATTTCTTCGGCGGCTCCCTCATCAAGATCGTCAAAAGCGATGTGCCTTACCTCGCCCTCGTCAAGATCGCCAAGGCCTATAAAACTACCCTGCCCTTTGCCTCCGGCATGGGCCCCATCGGCCAGCTGTTCTTTTCCTATGGCTTTTTGGTCTATCTCGCCGTCATTTTGGCGGTAGCGGTCAGCCTGTTCCTTAGCCGCAGCCGCGCCGGCTTGTACCTGCGCGCCGTGGGCGAAAACCCCGCCACTGCCGATGCCGCGGGTATCAATGTTACCCGTTATAAATACCTTGCCACCTGCATCGGCGGCATGATCGCCGGACTTGGCGGCCTCTTCTACATCATGGATTACAGCAATGGTATCTGGTCCAATAACGGCTTCGGCGACCGCGGTTGGCTCGCCATCGCCATCGTCATCTTTGCCACCTGGAAGCCCACCATGGCCATCCTCGGCAGCTATCTGTTTGGCGCGCTGTATATCCTGTTCAATTATCTCAATGTCCCCATGCGCCTGCTGCCCCTCATTCAGATGCTCCCTTACCTCGTCACTATCATTGTGCTGGTGGCGGTCAGTATCCGCAAAAAGCGGGAAAACCAGCCCCCCGCCAGCCTCGGCCTTTCCTACTTCCGCGAAGAGCGCTGAACCAACCCGAAAAAAACTCCCCCGACCAACATCCGGGGGAGTTTCCTATATAAGCTATAAGCTTTTCAAGGGGGGGGAGAACCGGAGCGGATTCACCCTTCGCGTTTCATCAGAACACAGGCTATCCCTTAGCGCAGGCTTTCGTTCCCCCTGGCACCAAATAAAAAAGACGCCCCAGAGTATTTCTTAACAATCTAACCCCAACGGATGCAAAGAAACTGAGAAAGAAAAAAGTCAGGGATGTCTATAGAGTTTCATAAGGTAACAGACTAACCCTTTGCACAGGCTTTCTGCTCCCCTTGGCACCAAATAAAAAAGACGCCACATGGCGTCTTTTTTATTTGGTGCGGGAGATGGGACTTGAACCCACACACCGTCGGTACTGGCTCCTAAGACCAGCGCGTCTGCCATTCCGCCACTCCCGCAGGGAACAACCCCTATCTTACCACGAAAAGGGCCCCGATGTCAAATCCCCGGCGACGAAGGAGGTTTGGCGCTGGCTTTGCGGCGGTTCGACAGGCATCAGCCCGCCTGCGCTTCGCTCCAACGGGCATCAGCCTGCCTTCACCTGCCGCTTTGCCATCCTCCCAACCTCCACCGCCGCCTTGAGGGATCACCCGGTAAAAACCGTCACTTCACTTATTTTTTGGAATCCCAGCCCGGCGTAGAAGCTCTCCCGGTGGGTCTCACAGGCCACCAACGGGATGAGATTCTTTTCCCGCAGCCACCCGGCGCAGTGGTACACCACCGCCCGGCCATAGCCCTGTCCCTCGTATTCGGGCAGCGTCGCCACATAGCTGATCTGCCCGTACCGGGTGCCGCAGTCGGTCACCGCCGCCGCGGAAACGGCCTTTCCGTCCCGCTCCAGCGTTACGGTGTGGCCCACCCGGCGGCGCTCCGCCAGATGCAGGTTCACCACCGCCGCTTCATATTGGACAGGGGAAACCTCCCCCACCGCCCGGTTGCAGCCGGCCGCCGCGGTCGCAGTATGGGTGCGGTACTCCGCCTCCGGCAGAGAAAACCCCACCCCCTCCGGCAGCTCCATCACCGCCAGGGGAAGCCCCGCTTCCCCGGTCTTTTCCCGCCACAGGGCGGCCAGGGTCGGGCACAGCATCATCCAGCCCTCCTGCCGCCATTGCAGAAAATCCACGATCTCCGCCGCCGCTTCGGGGCAAAAGGCGCTGGCCCACAGGGCGTGTCCCTTTTGCAGAATGACCCCCTTCGGGGTCCGGTCCCGCAGTCCCTCGTAAACGCCCCAGAACTCATAAATGAGTCCCATGCCGCAGCACCGCGCCGCCGATTCCACCATCGTGGCCAGCAGCGGCTCGCCAGGCAGGTCCCGCAGCCGGCGGTCATCGTAGCTCAGACCCCTTATCATCACAGCGCCAGCGCCTCCGGCAGCAGCCGCAGCAGCTCCAGCGTGTTTTCAATGTCCTTTTCATCGGCCACGCAGGCGGGGGAATGCAGGTACCGGCTGGGAATGGAGATCGCCAGTACCTCGCTGCCGCCCGCGGCGGTCATCAAGCTGCGGCTCTCATTGCCGCCGCACACCGCTTCCTTGGTCTGGTTGGGGATGTTATGCGCATCCGCCAGCGCCCGCACCTTTTTGTACAGGTCGTAGGTGTATATGGTGCCCCGGTCCATAAAGGATACCACCGGCCCATTGCCCAGACGGCACACCTTTTTCTCCTCCGGCACCCCGGCCAGGTCGCCCGCCGTGGTGGTCTCCACCGCTATCGCGATGTCGGGCCGCAGGGTGTAGGCAGCGGTCTTGCCGCCAAAGCAGCCCACCTCCTCCTGCACCGTAAAGGAGAAGCAGCAGTCGCAGGGCAGCTCCTCCCGAATCATCGCCAGCAGCATAGCGCAGCCGGCCCGGTCGTCCAGCGCGCGGCCGGCCACACGGCCCTCACCGTAGTGCACCACTGGCCCGGTAAAGGTCACCATATCCCCCAGGGAAACCAGCTTTTCGGCCTCGGCCTTGTCCTTGGCGCCGATGTCAATCTTCATATTGCTGATCTTGCCGGGGTCACTGCGCTCTTTATCATCGCACAGGTGCACCGGCTTGCAGCCCACCATCCCGGGGATGGCGTCATCACCCACCAGCACCATGCGGCCGCCGGTCACCTCCGGCTGTATGCCGCCCACCGGCGCAAAGGAAAGGAAGCCCTTTTCATCAATGTTGGTGATAATAAAGCCCACTTCGTCCATATGGGCGGAAAGCTGCAGCACCTTTTTGGCAGGCTTTTTCCCCTTTTTGCGCACCAGCAGGTTACCCAGCGGGTCCACCTCATACTCTGCGTGGCCTTTTATTTGCTCGATGAGATACTCCCGGACGGCAGCTTCCCGGCCGCTGGGGCCGCGCAGGGCGCACAGGGTCTCTATATCTTTCCACAGCTGTTCGTATTTCATGTTAAAAGCCCTCCTTTGCCGCCAGCGCCATCAGCCGGGCGGTATTCGCCGCGTCCTCAGGGTCAATGGTCTCGGCCACGGTATGCATGCTCCGCAGCGGGATGGAAAGCAGCGCCATTTTAATGCCCCGTCCGGCGGTAGCCAGCTCATCGGCGTCGGTGCCGGTGCGGCCGCCCATCGGCTCGTGCTGCAGCGGGATGTTATTTTCCTCGGCCAGCTTTTTCAGCTTCATGGTAAATTCTCTGTCCAGGATGGGCGCGTAGCCCAGCATGGTGCCGCCGCCCAGGGGGCTGGTCTTTTCCGGCGCGCAGCCAAAGCCATCCCCAAAGCTCACATCCACCGCGATGGCATAGTCCGGCTGGCTGGTAAAGCCGCCGGTCTCGGCGCCCTGGCCGCCTACCTCCTCCATACTGGAGAGCAGCACCGTCACCTTGCAGTCCGGCTTTTCGGCCGCTATTTCCTCGGCCGCCGCTATCACCGCCGCGCAGCCAATGCGGTCATCCAAGGCGGGCCCCGCCAGCCGCTTGTTTTGCAGCTCCACGGGCTTCGCCGCAAAGGTCACAATATCGCCGGGCGCAAAAAGCTTCGCCGCCGTTTCGGCGGTAAACCCGGTATCGATCAGCAGATTCTCGATCTTGATGGAATGGTCGCTGCCATCCCCCGCCAGGTGGGGCGGCACCGAGGTGATAATGCCGGGGTAATCGCCCGCCGCCGCGTGGATGACCACAGGGGTGGCAGGCAGCCAGCGGGCGTCTATCCCGCCAATTTTGCTAAAGCGCAAAAAGCCTTCCTCCACCCGCGTCACAATAAACCCGATCTGGTCAAGATGGGCCTCCAGCAGCAGGTGGGGCGCGCCCTCCTTGCCCTCATTGACGCAGCACAGCAGGCTGCCCAGCGGGGTACGCTTTACCTCTCCCATCGGGGAGAGCAGCTCCTTGGCGGCGGCATAGGCGGCGCATTCCCGGCCGCTGGGGCCGGGGGCTTCGCACAGCTTTTTCGCAGCTGCCGCTATTCTTTCGGTCGTGATACTCATGGTGTTCCTCCTTTTTTACGCCCCACTCATACCCTGTACGGGGCATGAGCAAAGCTCCTGCTTATTCATCTGTTAAAAATCAGAGTCCCCTCCTGGGGCAGTTACAGCAAACCGCAAAAGGGATAAACGAAATTTCTGCTTACCCATGCGTTAAAAATCCGGGCCTCTTTCTGGAACAGTCCCAGCGAGCCGCAAAAACGGCAAACCGAGTTACTGCCCGCGTAAGCGCCTAAAATCTGTGCCCCGCCCTGGGATAACCCCGGCAGGCCCCGGGGGCGCTTTTTCGGGTCCCCGCAAAATCCGGGCACCGGCCCGCCGGGCGCTCCGGCTGCACCGGAGCCGACAGCGGCCCAGCCGCCGTCGAAACCGTCCTGCGGACGGTTTGCCCTGCGGGCCTCTCGGCGCTCTTTGCAAAATTTCTTTCCGCCTTTTGGCCTCACTTCAGCCCATTCACCAGCGCCTTGTAGCACTGCCCACGCACCTCAAAGTTCGGGTAGCAGTCAAAGCTGGCGGAAGCCGGCGAAAGCGAAACGATATCCCCCGCCTTGGCAAGCTCATGGGCCATTGTCACGGCTTCCTCCAGCGTGGCCGCCCGCCGCAGCACCAGGCCGCTTTCGGCATAGCCGGGATGAGAGGTCACAGCCTTTTCTATCTTATCCGCCGTCGCCCCGGTCAGGATCAGCGCCTTGACATGCTCCAGCACCGGCCCGGCCAGCGGGGTGTAGTCCAGGTGCTTATCGTATCCCCCGGCGATAATGATGAGCTTTTGGTCAAAGCTCTCCAGTCCGGCTATGGTGCGGGTGGGGCTGGTGGCAATGGAATCGTTGTACCAGCGCACCCCGTCCAGCTCCCGCACAAACTCAATGCGGTGCTCCACCCCGGGGAAGGTATTCGCCACCCGGCGAATGACCTCCGGCGGGACAAGGCCCCATACCGCAGCGATGGCCGTCAGCATATTTTCCACATTGTGCAGCCCCGGTATCTTTATCTCGCTCATCGCGAAGAGGGGGGTATCCCCTTTGCCGTCAGTGTAGTGCAGGGTGCCCGCTTCATCCAGCCAGGCGCCGCGCTCCACCGGGTGCCGCCGGCTGAACCACCGGCAGTCGCCCCGTACCTCCGCTGCAAAGCCGGCAGTCGTGGGGCAGTCCGCGTTCAGCACCGTAGCGGTAAAGGCCCCCTGGTGCAGGAAAATGTTTTTCTTGGCGGCGATGTACTCCTCCATCGTCCCGTGCACATCCAGATGGTTCGGGGTCACATTGGTCACCACCGCTATTTCCGGGCTCTGCCGCATCGAAAGCAGCTGGAACGAGGAAAGCTCTACCACCGCCATGTCGTCCGGCTTTACCGTTTCCAGCTCCGGGAACCGCCCGATATTCCCCCCCAAATGCACCGTTTTGCCGCTTTGCCGCAGCATCTCAGCGATCAGGCTGGTGGTCGTCGTTTTACCGTCGCTGCCCGTCACCCCTATGATGGGGCAGGGGCAGCACTGCATAAAGAGCTCCAGCTCGCTGGTGACGGCAGCGCCCGCTTGCATCAGCTCCTTCAGCCGCGGGTGGTTAAAATACATGCCCGGCGTGCGGAAGATCACATCTCCCCGCAGCTTTTGCAGGTAGTCCGCCCCGGTGACGAATGCTACCCCCATGGCGGTCAGCTCTTTTGCTGCTTCGCCCAGCTCCTCCGGGCTCTTCTTATCGTAGATGGTTACCTTCATGCCCTTTTGGGCCAGCAGCTTTGCCACCGGCCGGTGGCTTACCCCCAGCCCTATCAGCGCGATCTCTTTTCCCTGCAGCTCCGCAAATACGGTCGCCGCCGTCAGTTTCTGCATGGTCTCCCTCCTCGGCAGGTTTTCCCGGGGCGCGGGCCTTCCGGCCGCCCGGCAAAGGCTCCGCCTTTTGCCGCCCCCTGCGGGGGCCGGTTCGGCGGGCCTGCGGCCCGCCGGCCGGGCGTCCGGCACTCCCTGCACCCTTCACAAATTTCTGCCCCTATTATATCCCACATTTTCGGGTTCTGCAATCGGTTTTGGGCGGCAGCACCGCCCCGGTTGGCCCCATTTCCCCCGGCAGGTCCTCCGGGGCCCCGGGCCGCACGGCCGGCCGCCCCTTGGCTCCCCTCGGGCCGACCCTCCGTTTTACTGCGGGCAGCCCTCGGCCGCCGCGGGGCGGCCGGCCTCCAGCACCGTCAGCACCTCCCGGATGCCCGCCATCGGCTCCTGCCCCTTTTGCAGCTTCACCGTCAGGTAGGGCTTTGCCCCGGCGTTCATCAGCACCCGGCCCGGCAGGGCCTTTGTCAGCGCCAGCAGGTCGCCGCGGTCTATCCGGTCACTGTAGAACAGCAGGCTGCCCACCCGCTGGTCTATCTCCCGGATGCCCAGCGCCGCCGCCCGGCTGCGGATCAGCGCCACATCCAAAAGCCCCGCCACCGAGCGCGGCGGCTCGCCAAAGCGGTCGCACAGCTCGTCCATGGTGTCGCTCCAGTCCTCCTCGGAACGGATCGCCGCAATTTTCTTGTAAATATCAATGCGCTGCGCCAGCGAGGGAATATACTTCTCCGGGATGTGCGCCTCGATCTGAATATCCACCAGGCACTCCAGGTTCTCTACGGGTTTTTCGCCCTTTTGCTCCCGGATGGCATCCCCCAGCAGCCGCAGATAAAGGTCATAGCCCACCGCCTCCATCTGCCCATGCTGGGCGCTGCCCAGAATGTTGCCGGCGCCGCGAATTTCCAAGTCCCGCATGGCGATTCGGAAGCCGCTGCCGAAGCTGGTAAATTCCCGTATTGCCTCCAGCCGCTTCTCGCTGATCTCGGAAAGCGCCTTGCCCCGGCGGAAGGTGAAGTAGGCATAGGCCCGGCGGCCGCTGCGCCCCACCCGGCCCCGCAGCTGGTACAGCTGGGAAAGCCCCATCCGGTCGGCGTCCTCGATGATGAGGGTGTTGCAGTTGGGGACGTCCACTCCCGCCTCGATAATGGTGGTACAGACGAGAATATCGATCTCCCGCTCCAGCAGACGCTGCCAGATCTCAGAAAGCTCCTCCTCGCTCATTTTGCCGTGGGCTGTAACGATGCGCGCCTCCGGCAGCTCCTCCCGCAGGTGGGCGGCCGTCAGCTCTATGTTATCGATGCGGTTGTGCAGGTAAAATACCTGCCCGCCCCGCCGCAGCTCCTTTCGTATCGCCTCGGTGATGATATGGTCGTCATATTCCAGCACATAGGTCTGCACCGGGTGGCGGTCCTGCGGCGCCTCGTTGATGACCGACATATCCCGGATGCCGCTCATTGCCATGTTCAGCGTCCGGGGGATGGGGGTGGCGGAAAGGGTCAGGATATCCACGCTGCCCTTCAGCTGCTTGAATTTCTCCTTCTGCTTCACGCCAAAGCGCTGCTCCTCATCGATGACGCAGAGGCCGAGATCCCTAAAGCGCACATCCTCCTGTACCAGGCGGTGGGTGCCCACCACCACATCGATCTTGCCGTCTGCCAGTCTTTGCAGAATTTCCTTCTGCTGCTTCGGCGTGCGGAAGCGGGAAAGCAGCTCCACTGTGACGGGGTAGCCCTCCAGCCGCCGCAGGAAGGTCTGGTAGTGCTGCCACGCCAGGATGGTAGTGGGCACCAGCACAGCGCACTGCTTGCCATCCAGCACGCACTTAAAGACCGCCCGCAGGGCGACCTCCGTTTTGCCAAAGCCCACATCGCCGCACAGCAGCCGGTCCATGGGGGCGGGCTGCTCCATATCGTGCTTGATCTCCTCGATGCAGCGCAGCTGATCGTCGGTTTCCTCGTATTCAAAGCGCTGCTCAAACTCGGTCTGCCAGTCGCTGTCCGGGCTAAAGGCAAAGCCCTTTACAGTGCTGCGCTTGGCATACAGCTGGATGAGCTCCGCCGCCATATCCTCCACCGATTTTTTGACCCGCTGCCGGGTGCGGTTCCATTCGTTGCCGCCCAGCCGGTTCAGCTTAACGGTCTGCTCATCCTTGCCGCCCACATATTTGGTCACCAGGTCCAGCTGGGTGACGGGGACATACAGCATATCGGTGCCGGCATACCGGATCTTGATGTAATCCTTGGTGACGCCGCCGATTTCCTGCTTTACGATCCCCTCAAAAATGCCGATGCCGTGCGCCACATGGACCACGGCCATGCCGGGGGTCAGGTCGGTCAGCTCCCGCAGCACCTCGCCCTGCTGGCGGCGGGCCTTGCGGCGGCTTTTAGCAGCGGTGGTGCTGCCGCCCTTGGCTGTGGTAATGACAGCCCAGCGCAGCTCGGGGTATTCAAAGCCGGAGGAAAGCCCGCCCGGCAGCACAAATATTTTACCGGTTGTAATATTTTCCGGAGATTTTACAAATCTCGCCGCAAATCCCCGGCGGGTCAGGTCCTCGGTCAGCGCCAGGGCGCCGCGTTCGGTACCGGCCAGCAGCCATATGGTCCAGTCCCGCTGCCGGTAGCTTTCCAGGTCCTCACACAGGGGGTCCAGCGCCCCGCCCCAAACCGAAAGCGCATTGGCCGCAACATGGTACAGCCCCGCCAGCGGCAGGCCGGGGTAGCTGCGGGGAAAGCTATCCAGAATGACGGTGGGGAGAACGGGCAGCTCCTCCGCCAGCACCCCCGCCTCCGGGAACAGAAAAGCGCAGCCCGGGGCCAGAGTTCCCTCCTCCAGCAGGGCGGTCACATCCTGCTTTTGCTGCCAGCAGGTGTGGTTCAGGCTCTCCTTCAGGTTCACCCCTTCGGAAAGCAGCAGCAGCCGCTCCCCCCGGTAGCGCAGTAAATTACTGTCCCCGGGGCAGATAAAACCGGCGTAGCGGTCGGCGGCGGGCAGGGCCACACCGCCCTCCAGCAGCTCCATATCCTGCCGGAGGGTTTCTTCACACAGCGCCCGCTGCTTCGGGCTCAGCCGGGAAAGCTTTTCTTTCAGCTGGGCGGCCAGCTCGGCGGGGTGGTACAGCAGTTCCCGCACGGGGGTGATCTCCACCAGCTTCATGCTGTCCTCCCGGCGCTGGCTTTCCAGCGAAAAGGCCGCGATGGAATCCACCTCGTCCCCCCAGTATTCCAGCCGGATGGGCCAGCTGTACTGCGGCGGGTAAAAATCCACAATGCCGCCCCGGGCCGCGAACTGCCCGATGCCCTCTACCTGCTCGGCCCGCTGGTAGCCCGCCTGCACCAAAAATTCCAGCAGCTTTTGGGGTGGGTATTCCTGCCCCACCCGCAGTCTCAGCGTGGCGGCCGAAAGCTGCTCCGGCAGCAGGGTGGGCTGCAGGGCGGCGGTCACCGTCCCCACCACGATGAGGGAAGGGTCCCTTTGCAGCCGCCGCAGAACGCCCAGCCGCAGCTGCTCATATTCCCGGCTTACACTTTCCACGCTGTGGTAGGTGAACTCCCGCTCGGGGTACAGCAGCGCCCGTTCCTCGCCGTAAAAGCGGTTGATATCCTCCATCAGGCGAGTGGCGGCAGCCTCCTCATCGGTGAGGAGGACAGCGCCCCGGCCCAGTTCCCGGCACAGGGCGGCGGCGAAGTGGGCCTTATGGACGGCGGCAAGGCCATCCAGCAGCAGGGGGCTTTTGCCCGCGCGCAGCGCCTGGCAGGCGGAAGAGAAAGCGGCTAAATTTTGGAGCTTCTGAAGCATGTGGTACCTCCTGCGGAAACTTTTACTTTATATCAAATCATTTTAATGTCAAATTTGCAGTCGCCTGTCGGCGTCGCGGAGTCTTTTGCAAAGGTATAGTTAGTACGCCTGCCCGGCGGGGGCCTACTTTTGTTCGTGCAAAAGTAGGCAAAACATGGTCAAGGGGGACAGATTCCCCCTTGACGAACCCCTTTCTGTCGCTTGCTGTGCTGGATACGAATTTAGATTTTTCTGGGGCGAAAAATCCAAATCCGTACTGCGCACAGATACGCTCCCAAGGTAGCCGCAGGCGCATCTGCCCCCACCGCCTTGCGGTGCCCGAAAAAATCTTCGCGCTGCTCGCTTGCTCGATTTTTTCGACCGCTGCGGGTGCTCCGCCTCGCTGCATCCGCCACTGGCGGCGCTCGGCTCCGCACCCCCTACCCCTCCCCCGTGGCGGGGGAGGGGCCGTCTGGGCAAATAACTGCTTGTTCAAATTTTAGGCTCGGCAGCGTGACTCTCTGCGGTACTACCACTCGGCAAAACATAGTCCCGCACCCGCGCACCGCGACCCCCTCACCCCAAAATTTGCACAATAAATCCCAGTAGCAATTCCCCAACAAAATCCACTATTTATGCGATCTTTGCCCAGTATTTCCCCATATTGTAAATTTTCCATTAAAAAAAGTGAAATATTAACCTTTCACATGCAAAAAAGGGGCGATTTGCAGGGATTAGTGAAAGGACTTTTTCATACCGGCAAAAAATCCTTTCCTGTCGGCCACTCTCCCCGAACAATAAATCGAGAGCCTTTTGGCCCTACCGGTCAAACAGGGGCGCCGGTTTTGCTTTTCGAAAAGCTCACTCATCTCAGCAGACCTCATCGGGCAATTTGGGGGTCTGCCCCAGCGGGAACCTGCCTCCCATCAGCACCTTGAAAACTAAATAAAACACAAACAAGCATTGCCGCCGAAGACCGGTTATCCGGTACTGCGGCGGTGGGAACAGAGTGTGATTTTTTAGCTGGCGGTGGGCCCTTAATTAAAGCGGCTCATGGCTTCTTCCGGCTTGCCCTGCATGATGAGGGTGCAGGCTTCGGCGGTATTTTGCAGCAGGGGATACAGGGCTTTGCCCTCCGCTTCGGTAAATTGTCCCAGCACCCAATCGGCCAGGTCATATTCCGGGTTCGGTTTGGCCCCCACGCCAAATTTAATGCGGGGGAAATTATCGCTGCTCAGCTTGAGGATGATATCCTTGAGGCCATTGTGGCCGCCGGCGGAGCCTTTGGTGCGGATGCGCATTTTGCCCACCGGCAGGCTGATATCGTCCGAAAGGACAATAAGCCGCTCCGGGGGGAGCTTATAGAACCGCATGGCCTCCTGTACGGCCTGCCCGGAAAGATTCATGTAGGTGGTGGGCTTCATCAGCAGGATATGCCGGCCATCCAGCATGGCCTCACCGGTCATGGCATGGAAGCGGGAGCGCTCCACGGCGGCGCCGCAGTCCTTGGCCAGGACATCCAGCGCGCAGAAGCCGATATTATGCCGGGTATTGCCGTACTTGCTGCCGGGGTTGCCCAGCCCGCAGACGATAAATTCCACCGGACCATGGACCGGGATTGATGCTGCGGCCGGCTGTTTTTTCTTAAAAAATCCCATATAGCCTCCTTGGGAGAGAAACGGCAGGAGAGAACGGTTCTCTCCTGCCAAAGCATACCATAAAAATTCGGGGGAAATCAAGTGAAAAGCGGGGAGACGGGCTTGTCCTCATAGATGCGGCTGATGGCCTCGGCAAAGACGGGGGCGACAGAGAGCATCTTGATGCGGGCGGCTTCGGAGCCTTCCTTGGCGGGGATGGTATCCAGGAACACTGTTTCGGTAATGACGCTATCGGTGAGGCGCTGGAGGGCCGGGCCGGAAAGAACGCCGTGGGTAGCGCAGGCATAAACCTCCTTGGCGCCGCCCAGCTTGATGAGGGCTTCGGCGCCGTGGCAGAGGGTACCGGCGGTATCCACCATATCATCCACCAGCACTACGGTCTTGCCGTGAACATCGCCGATGATATTCATGACCTCGCTGACATTGGCGCGGGGACGGCGCTTATCAATGATGGCCAGGGGGCAATCCAGCCGCTCGGCAAACTTACGCGCACGGGTGACGGAGCCCAGATCGGGGGAAACGACGGCGATCTCCTCGCGGGGGAGGTTCTTGAACTTTTCGACAAAATAGGGGGCCAGAATGGGGGTGCCCATCAGGTGATCCACCGGGATATTGAAGAAGCCCTGAATCTGTGCCACATGGAGGTCCATGCTGAGGACACGGTCGGCACCGGCGACAGAGATGAGATCGGCCACCAGCTTGGCGGAGATCGGATCGCGGGCCTTGGCCTTTCTATCCTGGCGGGCGTAGCCGTAGTAGGGAACGACGGCGGTGATGCGGCCGGCGGAAGCGCGCTTGAGGGCATCAATCATGATGAGCAGCTCCATCAAATTATTATTGACGGGGCCGCAGGTGGACTGGACAACGAACACATCGGAGCCGCGGACCGATTCCTCGATGGAGATGGAGACTTCGCCATCGGCAAACGCGCCGACGGTGCAGCGGCCCAGCGGCAGGCCCATGGCGGCGGCGATGTCCTCCGCCAGCTTTTTGTTGGAATTGCAGGCGAAGATCTTGATGTCTTTTCCGTGGATACTTTTCATGGTTTTTCTACTCCCTACTGATGATATTGAATTTTATATGGTCAACACCGGGTGGTGTGTGTTCCCGTGGGGAAGAGGAGCTTTTCCGGGGAGAAAAGCGAGCAAAAGATTTATTTAGGGCGGGTTTGTGGGCGCCTGGCGGCGGGGCGGAGCCTTTTGCAACGGCATAGTTTGTACCGCTTGCCGCGGGGGCTGCTTTTTTCGGATGAAAGTGTGTAAAAGAATTTTTGGATCAAGATGGTGGTCGCCTTCGGCGGGGCGGAGTCACCGGAGGGTGACAGCCTGTACGCCTACCCGGCGAGGGAAAGTTTGTTGTCGCCTGTCGGCGTCGCGAAGATTATGCAGGGTGCAAAGCCGGTACGGCTCGCCGCCGAGGCGTTCCTTTTGTTCGTACAAAAGGAACCAAAATACGCTTGGGGCTGTGCCCCAAGACCCCCTAACGCTCAAGCTGCGGCTGGATACGAACGATGTAGACATCGTCCGTACGGCGCCGCAGATACGCTCTCAAGGTGCCTGCGGCGCATTTTATTTTGGAGTTTGCAGGGACTGAATTAAAAATCAACCTTATAAGCGTCGTCGCGTCGGACGCAACCTCCGCTTAAGTCGGATCGACCCTGCGCTTTGCTCCGGGCAGCCCTCCTCGCTGCGGTGCATCCTCCTTTCCCCACAAGGTCTTGCGACCTTGCGGGGCCTCAATTACATGGGGCATACCGACGCGTTACGGGTCTTTAGGGCGGAGCCCTGAATGACTTTTGCCTACTTTTCTTCATAGAAAAGTAGGGCCCCGCCGGATAGGCGTACGGGCTTTGTACCCTGCAAAATCAACGCGACGCCGCTAGGCGAGATGAGACTATCGCCATAGTTTGCGCCGTCAACCCCTCAGTCAGCCTTACGGCTGCCAGCTCCCCTTACACAGGGGAGCCTTTGGGGTGGTACGGTGCCACGCCCTTTACACAAGGGAGGCTAAGGGTTGGCGCGCTGCCGATTTGTTACCCCTTACACAGGGGGGCAATGGGGTGCGGGAGATTATTTTTTCTCCCGGCGGAAGCGGCGGGCCAGACCGGGCTTGACGGTCTGCTCGGCGCGGGCGATGAGCATGGCGTCCTCGGGGACATCCCGGGTGACGGTGGCCCCGGCGGCGGTGTAGGCGCCGGCCCCGATGGTGACGGGGGCGACGAGATTGGTATTGCAGCCGAGGAAAGCGCCATCGCCGATGGTGGTGCGGAACTTTTCCTTGCCGTTAAAATTGGCGATGGCCACGCCGCAGCCGAAATTCACCCCGCTGCCGCAGTCGGTATCGCCGACATAGGTGAGGTGGGCAATGGCGGTCTTTTGGCCAATATGGGAGTTTTTGACCTCCACGAAGTCGCCGATTTTGCACCCCGCGGCGATGTGGCAGCCGGGGCGGACCTGAGAAAACGGCCCGATGGAGACATTCTCCTCCAGGGTGGATTCGGTGATGTAGGTGTTTTTGACGATGCAGTTTTTGCCGATGACGGCATCGGTGAGGACACTGCCGGGGCCGATGACCGAGCCGGCGGCGATGGTGGTATTGCCCCGCAAGACGCAGCCCGGCAGGATGGTGGCGCCGGGGGCGATGCGGACGGTTTCCTCGATGAGGATGCCATCCCACAGAGGGATGGAAACGCCGGAGGCCTCCAGCGCGGTGAGCAGCGCCTCGCGGGCGGGGTCGGTTTTGGGCATGGGGATTCTCCTTTTCTGATAAATTAGGAGGGGGAGGGGGCACCGCAAGGCGGCAAGGGCTATGACCCGCCAAGGGCGGCGGCGGGCCGCAGGCCGCACAGGGACATTATCTATTTAATATTATGGGCTGTTTGGCGGGCTTTTGCAAGGGGAGAAGCGGCTAAAGAGGGAGAAAAAATGCCGCCGCCGGGCGGGAAAATTAGGCGTTATCCACAGAGGAAAGGAGAGCTTTGGCCTGGGAAGGGGGGAAATAAGGCATTTTTGCAGCAACTTATAGGAGAAATCCTATGAAAACAGACCGAAAATCTATCAAAAAAACTGTGGCATTCGCATGAAAGCGTGTTATAATAATAACAATGGTGCCAATGCGCCAATGTGCCGGACAGGCATTTCCCCCGTAGCCTGACCGGAGAATTTAATTTATCCAAGGAGGACAACGCTAAAATGTTTGGGAAGAAACACGCTGCGGAAAGCGGCAAGAAAAAGTACCTCTATATGTTTGAAGAGGGCAACAAGGACATGCGTGAGCTGCTGGGCGGCAAGGGCGCCAACCTGGCCGAGATGACCAATGCCGGCATGCCCGTGCCCCCCGGATTTACCATTACCACCGAGGCCTGCACCCAGTACTACACCGATGGCCGCCAGATCAATGAGGATATCATGGCTGACATCTTTGTATACCTGGAGAAGCTGGAAAAGAAGGTTGGCAAGAAGTTTGGCGATGTGGAGAGCCCCCTGCTGGTCTCCGTGCGTTCCGGCGCCCGCGCTTCCATGCCCGGCATGATGGATACCATCCTGAATCTGGGCCTGAACGACGAATCCGTACAGGGCCTGGCCAAGCAGACCAACAACCCCCGCTTTGCTTACGACAGCTATCGCCGTTTCATCCAGATGTTCTCCGATGTTGTTATGGAGCTTTCCAAGAAGCGCTTCGAGGAGATCATTGACGAGCTGAAGGAAAAGAAGGGCGTAAAGAACGATGTGGACCTGGACACCGAGGACATGAAGGAGCTGGTGGTCCGCTTTAAGGAGTTCTACAAGAAGGAAAAGGGCGAGGATTTCCCCCAGGATCCCAAGGTACAGCTTATCGAGGCTGTCAAGGCCGTGTTCCGCAGCTGGGATAACCCCCGCGCCAATGTTTATCGCCGCATGAACGAGATCCCCTACGACTGGGGCACCGCCGTCAATGTTCAGTCCATGGCATTCGGCAACAGCGGCAACACCAGCGGCACCGGCGTAGCCTTTACCCGTAACCCCGCCACCGGTGAGAAGGCGCTGTTCGGCGAGTACCTCATCAACGCCCAGGGCGAGGATGTAGTAGCCGGTATCCGTACTCCCTCCCCCATCAGCAAGCTGGCGGAGGAGATGCCTGAGGTTTATAAGCAGTTTGTGGACATTGCCTCCCGTTTGGAGAAGCATTACCGCGATATGCAGGATATGGAGTTCACCATCGAGAACGGCAAGCTGTATATGCTGCAGACCCGTAACGGCAAGCGCACCGCTGCCGCCGCCCTGAAGATCGCCGTTGACCTGGTGGACGAGGGCATGATCACCGAGAAAGAGGCAGTGCTGCGCGTAGAGCCCAAGCAGCTGGACAGCCTGCTGCATCCCCAGTTTGACGCTGAGGCGCTGAAGAAGGCCGAGGTCATCGGCAAGGGCCTGGCGGCTTCCCCCGGCGCTGCCTGCGGCCAGGTGGTATTCACCGCTGAGGATGCCAAGAACGCCGTAGAGAGCGGCAAGATGAAGAAGGTCATCCTGGTCCGTCTGGAGACCTCCCCCGAGGATATCGAGGGCATGGTGGTTTCTCAGGGCATCCTGACCGTGCGCGGCGGTATGACCAGCCACGCCGCCGTAGTAGCCCGCGGCATGGGCACCTGCTGTGTTTCCGGCTGCGGCGAGATCAATGTAGACTATGACAACAAGCAGTTCACCCTGGGCGGCAAGACCTACCACGAGGGCGACTGGCTTTCCATCGATGGTTCCACCGGCTGCATTTACGGCGAGGCCATCCCCACCACCGATGCGACCATTTCCGGCGACTTTGGCCGCTTTATGGGCTGGGCTGACAGCGTTCGCCGCCTGAAGGTCTTTACCAACGCCGATAACCCCCGCGATGCCAAGCATGCCGTTGACTTCGGCGCTGAGGGCATTGGCCTGTGCCGTACCGAGCACATGTTCTTCGAGGGCGACCGCATCAAGGCGGTCCGTGAGATGATCGTGGCCCGCACCGTAGAGGCGCGCCGCGCCGCTCTGGCCAAGATCGAGCCCTATCAGGAGGGCGACTTTGAGGCCATGTACATGGTAATGGGCGAGCGCCCCATGACCATCCGTTACCTGGATCCCCCTCTGCATGAGTTCCTGCCCACCAAGGAAGAGGACATTGTGGAGATCGCCGGCGAGCTGAACATGAGCGTGGACGAGCTGAAGGCCGTTATCGCTTCCCTGCACGAGTTCAACCCGATGATGGGCCACCGCGGCTGCCGTCTGGCGGTTTCCTTCCCTGAGATCGCCGAGATGCAGACCACCGCTGTGATCAAGGCTGCCATCTCCGCCTCCAAGAAGCTGGGCACCATGATCACTCCTCACATCATGATCCCGCTGGTAGGCGAGGTGAAAGAGCTGAAGTTCGTTAAGGATATCGTAGTAGAGACTGCCGATAAGCTGATTGCCGAGGCAGGCGTGGACATGAAGTACGAAGTAGGCACCATGATCGAGATCCCCCGCGCGGCCCTGACCGCCGACGAGATCGCGACCGAGGCGGACTTCTTCTCCTTCGGCACCAACGACCTGACCCAGATGACCTTCGGCTTCAGCCGCGACGATGCCGGTAAGTTCCTCAATTATTACTATGAGAACAAGATCTACGAGAGCGATCCCTTTGCCCATCTGGACCAGAAGGGCGTTGGCAAGCTCATCGAGATGAGCGTGAAGCTGGGCCGCCAGACCCGTCCCAACCTGGGCCTGGGCATCTGCGGCGAGCACGGCGGCGACCCCACCAGCGTGGAGTTCTGCGACCGTGTAGGCCTGGACTATGTTTCCTGCTCTCCCTTCCGTGTACCGATCGCCCGTCTGGCTGCCGCGCAGGCTGCCATCAAGGCCGGGAAATAAGCCTTAACAGAAAAACGACTGCCCCCATCCGGGAGACCGGGTGGGGGTGGTTTTTTGCTTTGCGCTGCAGGGGAGAATTTGCTATAATGAAGAAGCAAGATACACAAGAACAGGAGAAACGGGGAGGAGCGGCCCATGGCGGAGCAGACAATGACCAAAAAGAAGGGACTGAAGAAAGGCTGGAGAATCGTGCTGGGGATTCTGGCGGGGTTGATCCTCCTTTACGCGGTGCTGGGGGTACTGCCCCGGCGGGAGAACTATGCCCTGGCGAACCCGATGATGAAGGAGGGCGCGCTGCCGCTGCTGATCGCCCACGGCGGCGGGAATAAGGAGTTCCCGGATAATACACTGGAGGCTTTCTATAATGCATACAGCGTGGATAAAAATGCAATGATGGAGACCGATGTTTCCATTACCAGGGACGGGGTGGTCATCCTTTCTCACGATACGACGCTGGACCGCAAGACCAATGTGACCGGGCGGATCATCGACTGGAATTACAGCGACCTGATGGCGCAGAAGGTGGACTTTGGCTACACCAACCCCACCGAGGAGATGCAGCTGAGCGGGGAGCGGGTACGCTTTACCGATAGGGACGGGCGGCAAAAGACTCCGGCTGATGTGGAGTACCCTGATGGGGTGACGCCGAGGGACGAGGAGGCCTTCTTGGTGACGACGCTGGAGGAGCTGCTGGCGGCCTTCCCGCAGAACCGCATCAATGTGGAGATAAAGCAGAGCGGAGAGACCGGCATGAAGGCCATGAAGGAGGTGCTGCGCCTGCTGGAGCAGTACGATGCCTGGGACCGGGTGGTGCTGGCCAGCTTCCACGATGAGATATACGAGGAGTACCAGCGGCTGCAAAAGGCCGGGGAGGTGCCGGAGAGCTTTATGTGCTCGCCGGGGGTAGGCGGCGTGGCAAAGTTCTACCTTTTGCAGGCAGTGAACGCGGATGTGTTCTTCGGCGACCAGATGTGCGTATTCCAGCTGCCGGTGAAGGCTTCCATCCTAAACCTGGCGACCGAGGCCTTTGTAAAGCGGATGCACAGCCACAACTTGGCGGTACACTACTGGACCATCAACGACCCGGAGGAGATGCGGTATCTCATTGGAATAGGGGCGGACGGCATTATGACCGATTACCCGCACCTTTTGAAAGAGGTTTATGATTCCTACGGGAAATGAGCAAAAGTGGAGAGCCCCCATCCGGGAGACCGGGTGGGGGTGCTTTTGCGGGGTGATGTTGGGGGCGAGAGGGGGCGCAGCCCCCGCCGCCGCAGGCGGCGGTAGTGGCGGGCCCATGGGGTCCGCCACTTAGGCGGCGAAGCCGCCGGGCTGCGCCCCGAACCCGTGGCTTGTGCAGGCTCCGGGGGTCCGCAGGGCCTGCCGCCGGCAGGCGGCCGCAGGCGGGGCGGAGCCCCGCCGAAACCGCTTGAAAAGGCGGTTTGCCCTGCGGGCCGTAGAGGCTTTTGCTTTAAGCAAACCTTTGTGCTGAATTTATAAAAATTTAATATTTGTCCCCTTGCAAATAGGGAAGAATAAGACTACACTAAATACAGCGGGTTCCTGTTTCCGACAGAGTTTTTCGCGCCGGGAATGGGGACTTTTTTGGTGTTTTTTTGCTCTTTTGGGAGGACAAGATGGTATTTTCCAGCCTGCTGTTTGTGTTTCTTTTTTTGGCGCTGAACCTGGTGAGCCAGGCGGCGCTGCGCGGCGCGCGACAGAAGAATATTGCCATGCTTCTCTTCTCGCTGGTGTTCTTCAGCTGGGCGGGACCGCGGTATGTGGTGCTGCTCCTGCTGGATACTGCCCTGTGCTGGTTTTTTGCTATCTGCATCGAGCGGGAGCCGCAGCGTAAAAAGCTGCACCTGAGCCTGTGCGTGGCGCTGGTGCTGCTGGTGCTGGGCATCTTTAAGTATACGGGCTTCCTGATGGGGAACCTGCAAAGCCTTTTCGGCTGGCCGGAAGTGATCCCGCAGATCGTGCTGCCGATCGGTATTTCGTTCTACACTTTCCAGCTAATCAGCTATGTGGTGGATGTATACCGCGGCGGGGTACGGGCCCAGAAGAAATACTGGATTTTGCTGCTGTATGCCAGCCTGTTCCACCAGTGCATTGCCGGGCCCATTGTGCGGTACCGGGATGTGGCGCAGGACCTGGCGAAGCGCCAGGTGCACGCGGAGGAAGTGAGCCGGGGCGTCAGCCGTTTTACGGTGGGGCTGGCCAAAAAGGCGGTACTGGCCAATTCGGTGGCGGTGCTGGCTGACCGCTGGCTGCCCATGACCACCGAGGGGCTGGCGAAGATTCCGACGGCGGGACTGTGGCTGGGCGGGCTGTGCTATATGCTGCAGATCTACCTGGATTTTTCGGCTTATTCCGATATGGCCATCGGCATGGGGCTGATGTGCGGGTTCCATTATAAGGAGAATTTCAACTATCCCTATATTGCCTCCTCCGTCACCGATTTTTGGCGGCGGTGGCACATTTCGCTTTCCACCTTCTTCCGGGATTATGTGTATATCCCGCTGGGCGGCAACCGCCGGGGCAAGGGGCGGCAGCTCCTCAACCTGTTCATTGTGTGGGGCTTGACCGGCCTGTGGCATGGCGCCAGCTGGAACTATGTGCTGTGGGGACTGTACTTTTTCCTGTTTCTTGTCATTGAAAAATTCCTGCTGGGGGAGAAGCAGCAACGGATACCGGCGGTGCTGCGGCACCTCTTCCTGCTCATTATTGTATACTTCTGCTGGGTCATCTTCCGCTTCCGCGATGCGGCGGCGCTGGGCATGGCGCTGCGGGGACTCTTTGGCGGCGGGACGGCTGCGGCCGGTATGGCGGTGGGCCTCAGCCTGAAGAATAACATTTTCCTGCTGCTGGTGGCCTGTGTGGCCTGCACGCCGCTGACGGCAAAGCTGTGGCAGCGCTGGAAGGCGGCGGCCCAGGGGGACAGCGTCTTTGCCGGGAACCGGCTGCTGCGGGGCGCGGCTGCCGTATGGGAAGTGATCCATCCGGTTCTGCTGCTGCTGTTGGCGGCAATGGCGCTGGCCGGGGACAGCTACAATCCGTTCCTGTATTTCCAGTTCTGAGGAAAGAAAAGCCTGCGGGGGAAAGGCGGGGCGCAGCCCCTTTCGGCGAAGCCGAAAGCCGCGCGCGAAGCGCGCGGAGCCCGTCCTCAGGGCGGGCGGGCTGCGCCCCGATCCCCGCGGTTTTTGCGGATTGGCGGAGATGCAGGGATGATTTACCCGCGGTTTGCAGGGACCGGCCAAGACTGGAAACCGGCTTTTTAACGAGCCGATAAGCAGGGCAGAAACTATGCCCCCATACAAAGTATGAGCGGGGCGCGAAAAAGGAGGGAACGGGATGAAGCAAACGGATCGGGAGAGCAGGACCCGGTGGATAAAACTGACGGCGTTCTTTGGCGTGCTGGCGGTGCTGTGCGTCATTGGCATCTTTTTGCCCCGGCCCACCGAAAGTGAGATAGAGAAACGAAAGCTGACCGAGTTCCCGGCCTTTACCTGGGAAAGCTTCTGGAGTGGAAAGTGGTTTAGCGGGATAGATACCTGGTATGCCGATACCTACCCACTGCGGGAGCTGCTCATTGGTGGGAATAAGGTGGTACAGAGCCTTTACGGCATCCGCAGTGATGTGATAGTGGGCGGCGAAAATCAGGGTGAGGAGATTCCGGATATCGGGGAGGGGCAGGGAGAGCTGCCCACCCTGCCGAAAGATGATCCTGAAAATAAGACCGATGATCCCCAGCAGGATAACAATACCGAGCCGCCCCGCGATGGTAATGTAAACGCTGACGGCGAGATGATCAGCGGGATTTTCGTCAGTGGGAATGTGGGCTATGGACTTTATTATTTCCAGCAGGAGAATTCCGACTGGTACGCGGCTATCCTGAATGAGATGGATAAACGGCTGGCGGGCAAGGCTCAGCTATACAGCCTGGTTGCGCCGATCAATGGCGGTGTGCTGCTGAGTGACTCCTTGCAGAAAGAGCTGCACATCAGCGATCAGCGGGAGGCCATCCGATATATTTACAGCCGCATGGCGGCGGATATCAATGGGGTGGAGGTCTTTGACGCGCTGCGGGAGCATGTGGATGAGTATATCTACTTCCACACCGACCACCACTGGACAGCGCTGGGCGCCTACTACGCCTACACCCAGTATGCCAAGGCGGCTGGGTTGACCCCGCACATGCTGGATCAGTTTGAACAGGTGGAGTTCCCGAACTTTTTGGGGACCTATTATTCAGTCAGCGGTATCACTTCGCTGGGGGCCAATCCTGATACGGTGATCGCCTACAAGCCGATGGGCACCAACAAAATGAAGATGACCATGGCCGATGGCACCACCTACGACTGGTTCGTGGTGAATGATGTTTCCGGCTATGGCAGCAGCATGAAGTACGGGGCCTTTGCAGGCGGTGACCAGCCGTACAGCGTGGTGGAAAACCCGGAGATTACCGATGGTTCCGCCTGCCTGGTGATAAAGGACAGCTACGGCAATGCGCTGATCCCCTACCTGGTAGATCACTACCAGTACCTGTACTGGATCGATTTCCGGTACTACAAGGGTTCGATTTACGACCTGGTGGCGGAAAAGAACATCAAAGATGTCCTTGTACTGCAACAGATTTACAATACTGGCGACAGCGGCGCGCTGAAGAAATTGCAGGCGCTGGTCGAACGATAATTCATAATGATAGAACCCGCCCCGGTGTGGAAGCACCGGGGCGGGTTTTTGCGTGGGGAGGGTGGGTGCAGGGGAAAGGCCGGGGCGCAGCCCCCGCCGCCGTAGGCGGCGGAAAGCAGGCGGAGCCTGCTTACTTCCGGCGGAGCCGGAAGGGGCTGCGCCCCGAGCCGGCGGTCTGCACTCGGCCGGGATAAAGAAAAATCCCCCCGGACAAGATGGCCCGGGGGAAAAGCGGAGCATAGATCAATCGGTGATGGGGGTGAAAACATTGTCCTTGCTGGTCTCGGCGACAATATCGGTGAGGTAGAAAGCAGCCTGAGTCAGGCCGGATTCCTCATTGTAGATCTTGCGCAGGCTGGGAGAGACCTCAAACATATGGGCCTGTACTTCGGGGCGCATATCAAAGTTGGCAACGCCCTTGACGCGGATGAAGCTGCCATCGGGGTTCATGGCGCAGATCTCCACATTGGGATTGGCCTTGACCTGCTTGTAGCTTTCCTTATGGGTGCCCATGCCGAAGTACAGCTTATCCTCGAAGATCATCATAAAGCCGAAGGGGCGCACGCGGGGCTTATCGCCATCACAGCTGGCAAAGAAGAAACCGTTGCATTCTTTGAGGTAATCGTAGATTTTCTGAATTTTGCTCATGAAAAAGTCCTCCTTAATTGGTGATACCTATATGGTATCACAAGAAAATGGGATAGTCAATGCAGGGATAATAAGAACAAAATGCGAATAAACTGCGGCCAAAATGCAGGAAGGCGTGCCGATAAGTTGCACAAAATTGCATGAAAAGGAGAGAGAGCTGTCCCCCAATGGCGCACAGCGGACAAAATAAGAATCCGAGAGCGGAAAACACTTTAGCAAAATGAATGGCGGCCTGCAAATTCTTTTCGTCAAAATATACAAGTTGGAATGTTTTTAAGCGACAAAGCGACGAAAATGCAATAAAAAAATAGTAGCCAAATGAGAGAACGGTTGCTATAATACTACTAATATCTTCCCCCGGCGTACAAGTGTACGCCTTCGGAGGTACAATCCCATCATTCCATAAGGAGGAATAGAAAGATGAAAAAACTGATCGCGATTCTGCTGTGCTTGGTCATGGTCGTTTCCATGGTAGCCTGCGGCGGCGAAAAGAATCCCCCCCCCACCGATGAAAAAGTTATCACCATCGGCGTGTTTGAACCCACCTCCGGCCAGAACGGCGCCGGCGGCAAAAAAGAGATCCTCGGCATCCAGTACGCCAATTCTCTGTATCCCACCGTTACCATTGGCGGTGAGGAGTACAAGATCGAGCTGACCTATGCCGATAACCAGTCCGATTCTTCCAAGGCGCCCACCGCTGCCCAGCAGCTGGTTTCCAAGGGCGTGACCGCTGTACTGGGTACCTATGGTTCCAGCTGCGCCATTGCCGGCGGCCCTTATTTTGAGCAGGCCAAGATCCCGGCGATCGGAACCTCCTGCACCAATCCCCAGGTTACCCAGGGCAATGACTATTACTTCCGAGTCTGCTTCATCGATCCCTTCCAGAGCGTAGCTGATGCGCAATTTGCCAAGAAGCAGGGCGTGACTAAGGCTGCCGTTATCACCGAGGCCGGTGACGACTACTCCGCCGGTCTGGGCACCTACTTTGTAAAGGCCTTTGAGGCGCTGGGCGGCGAGGTCGTGGAAGTCAACTTCCAGACCGGTGAGACCGACTTCTCCGGCACCATGGCCAGCCTGGCTTCTCAGGGCATTGAGGCCATCTTTGCCCCCACCTCCATCGAGACTGCTCCCTTTATCATCAAGCAGGCCCGTGAGGCTGGTATCAATGGCTGCATCCTGGCCTCCGATACCTGGGACGATGTTTCCATCATCCAGCGTGTAGTGGAAGCTGGCGCTTCCATTGACGGTGTTTACTTCTCCACCTTCTTCATTGAGGGCGATGACACCAACCCCGCTGCCAATGCCTTTGCCGAGGGCTTTAAGGCCTGGCTGAAAGAAGATTCCGCCCGCCTGACCGATAACTCCAACAGCGAAGAGATCTCCGCCGTGACTGCCTGCGGCTACGATGCCTACATGGCCATCTACTACGCCCTGGATAAGGCTCAGTCCACCGACGGCGCTACCCTGCGTGACGCTCTGGCCGCGCTGGATGTTCCCGGCCTGGTAACCGGCGACTTGAAGTTTGATGAGAACGGCGATGCCATCAAGAGCTACGCCATCATCAAGACTGCTACCACCGAGGGCTTTGTATTTGCCGATTCTGTTGCCATCGAGTAATAGCAAAAAAGCTGTAACAGCATGATGTAAAGCTACGGCTGCGCGGCGAGGGAGACCCACTGGGTTTCCCCCGCTGCGCTTGTGGCCGTTTAGAACAAACGGCATGGGTGCGGCGTTCTTTGCGAGGGCTTTGACCCGGCGATGGATGAAAGCCCCGGCAAAGGGGACCGCAGCGCCATTTTTCCCGGCATATCCTTTTTATTACGGAGGCAGTGTATATGCATGACTTTACCTACTACGCCCAGATATTGATCTCCGGATTGACCATCGGCAGCCTGTACGCGCTTATCGCCATCGGCTATACCATGGTTTACGGCATCCTGCGGCTCATCAATTTTGCCCACGGCGATATGTTCATGGTCGCGGGCTTCATCATGATCTATATCACTAGCTGGAGCAGCGGCTTTTTGGGGGCCGGCAGCATTGCCGTCGGCTTGATCTTGACCCTGATCCTGACGGTGGTGCTGGGCGTGATGATAGAAAAGGTGGCCTATAAGCCGCTGCGCTCCGCCCCCCGCATGTCGGTCATGATCTCCGCCATCGGTGTCAGCTACCTGCTGCAGAACCTTTCTACCTATGTCACCGGCGGCCTGGCGCAGGCCTATCCTAATATCCCCTGGCTGCGCACCGAGATCCAGATCGGCGGCATCACCGTGCGGCGGCTGGCCATCATCACCCCCGTGCTGACCATCCTGTTGGTCATCGCGCTGGTCATCGTGATCAAGCACACCAAGATGGGCATGGCCATGCGTGCCGTGGCCAAGGACTTTGATACCGCGCAGCTCATGGGCATCCGCATCGACCGGGTCATTTCCATCACCTTTGTCATCGGTTCGTTCCTGGCGGCGGTCGGCTCCATCCTGTATTTCAGCTACATCGGGCAGGTTAGCCCCACCATCGGCGCCATGCCGGGTCTCAAATCCTTCGTGGCGGCGGTATTCGGCGGCATTGGCTCGGTGCCCGGCGCGGTCATCGGCTCCTATATCATCGGTATCTGCGAAACATTCATCAAATCCAACCAGGATATTTCCATCTTCAGCAATGCCTTTACCTTTGCGCTGCTGATCATCATCCTCCTTATCAAGCCCAACGGCCTGTTTGGAGAGAAACTGAAGGAGAAGGTGTAAACGATGAAAAACAAGAAAACACGCAATTTGATCTGTTCCCTTCTTCTGGCGGCGGTGCTGGTGGGTGTGCTGCTGTATATCGATAACAGCCCGCTAAAAAGCTCGATGCTCTCCACCGTGCTGCAAAAGGGTGCCATTTACGCCCTGCTGGTGGTCAGCATGAACCTGCTGAACGGCTTTACCGGGCTGTTCAGCCTGGGCCAGGCAGGCTTTATGCTGCTGGGCGCCTATACCTATGCTATCCTTACCATTCCGGTGGATCAGCGTATTAATGTTTATCAGTACTTTGATGGCGGCATTGTGCAGTTCCAGATGCCCCAGATCCCGGCCCTAATCCTGGCCGGTGTGGTGGCGGCGCTGTTCGCGGCGCTCATCGGCGCGCCGGTGCTGCGGCTGAAGAGCGACTACCTGGCCATTGCCACCCTAGGTTTCGCGGAGATCCTCCGCGCGGTGATCCAATGGGAGAAGCTGGGCCCGCTGACCAACGCCTCCAACATCCTGCGCAAATTTACGGGCTATGATAGCATCCTGTTCCCGTTTATCGTTTCCGGTGTATGTATCGCCATCATCGTGCTGCTCATCAATTCCACCTACGGCCGGGCCTTTAAGGCCATCCGGGAGGATGAAATTGCCGCGGAGGCTATGGGCATCAACCTGATGAAGCATAAGATGCTCTCTTTCTGCACCAGCAGCTTTTTTGCCGGTATCGGCGGGGCGCTGCTGGCCATGTTCCAGTTCAATGCCCACGCCAAAAACTTTACCACCGCCATGACCTACGAGATCCTGCTCATCGTCGTCATCGGTGGCATCGGCTCCATCACCGGCTCCATTCTGGGCTCCTTCCTGTATGTGGCGTGCAGCGAGTGGTGGCTGCGCTTCCTGGATAACCCCACCATGATCGGCACCTTTAAGGTTCCGCTGCTCGGCCACGGTTTCCGTATGGTAGTGTTCTCGGTGGTCATCATGGTCATCGTGCTGTTCTACCGCCAGGGTCTGATGGGCACAAAGGAATTCAGCTGGGATGCCATCTTCGCGTTCTTTGGCAAGATTGGCCGGTTTTTCAAAAATCTGTTTACCGGCCAAAAAGCAGTGAAAGGCGGTGCGGCAAATGAGTAACCCCGTTCTAAAGCTGGAAAATGTGACAATGCAGTTCGGCGGCGTGGTGGCCGTGGATAACCTTTCGATGGAAGTGGGCGAGGGCGAGATCGTGGCCCTCATCGGCCCCAACGGCGCCGGCAAAACCACGGCATTCAATGTGGTGACAGGCGTATATGCCCCCACCAATGGCTGCCTGTATCTCGATGGCAGGCCCTATCTGTGCGAGCATCCCACCGGCCGTGCCAAGCATGATTATCTCGGCAGCGATGTGGAAAAATTCGCAGGGAAGCCCACCCTGCGCAAAACGCCGGATCAGATCACCAAAATGGGCCTGGCCCGTACCTTCCAGAATATCCGTCTCTTCGGCAATCTGACTGTTTTTGAGAATGTTCTCATTGCCAAGCACATGCACGCCAAGGGCGGCTTTTTGGCGGCTACCTTCCATCTGAACGGCAAGGAGGAGACCCGGATGCGCCGGGAGGCGATGGAGCTTCTGGAGATCGTGGGTCTGGCCGAGCTGAAGGATGAAACCGCCAGCAACCTGCCCTACGGTCAGCAGCGCCGGCTGGAGATCGCGCGCGCCCTGGCCACCGATCCTCGCCTGCTCATCCTGGATGAGCCGGCGGCCGGTATGAACCCGCAGGAAACGGTGGAGCTCACCGAATTCATCCGGGAGATCCGGGAACAGTTTGATCTCAGCATCCTGCTTATCGAGCACCACATGAACCTCGTCATGGGCATTTCCGACCGCATTTATGTGCTGGAATTCGGCAAGCTGATCGCTGAGGGCATACCCGAGGCGGTCCAGATGGATCAGCGGGTTATTGACGCGTATTTGGGGGTGGATCTCGATGCTTAAAGTACAGGAATTACAGGTCAATTACGGCGGGATCCGCGCCGTAAAGAATATCTCCTTTGAGGTGCCGGATGGCAGCATCGTTACGCTGGTGGGCGCCAATGGCGCCGGCAAATCCACCACGCTGCGCACCATCGCCGGCCAGGTTAAGGCCCAGGCCGGGTCCATCACCTACAATGGCGAGGAGCTGCTGGGCAAGCCCAGCGATGAGATCGTCAAGCGGGGCATTACCCTGGTGCCGGAGGGCCGGCGGGTTTTCCCCGATATGACGGTGCTGGAGAACATGAAGATCGGCGCCTACCTGCGTCATGATAAGCTGGATGACGATATCGAGTGGTGCTATGAGCTGTTCCCCCGCCTGAAGGAGCGCCACTGGCAGCTGGCCGGGACCCTTTCCGGCGGCGAGCAGCAGATGCTGGCCGTGGCCCGCGCCCTGATGAGCCGTCCCAAGCTGATGATGATGGATGAGCCCTCCCTGGGACTGGCCCCCCTCATCGTGCGGGATATCTTCCAGATCATCCGGGAGATCAATAAGCAGGGTGTTACCATCCTGCTCATCGAGCAGAACGCCAATATGGCCCTGCACACCGCCGACCGCGGCTATGTAATGGAAACCGGCGAGATCATTCTAGAGGGCGCGGGACGCGAGCTCCTGGAAAACCCGGTCATCCGTGAGGCATACCTCGGCAAATAAATATTCCCCTGCGGGCTTTTATCCGCGGGGGATTTTTTTGATAAGGGACCTTGCAAAAACGCCGGGAAATGGTATGATTATTCCAAAGAGAGGAAAGGGGGAGGGGCCCAATGTCACCGATCGAGCGGAATGAAACCTATACCAAATGGGAGCAGGATGCCATCACCATGCTGCTTTTGCACCTGTGTGCGCTGCTCATCTGCTTGTATTTGGGGGAGATGGGCTACGCCAAGGATACCGCACCGGTCATCTTTGTGCTGGCAGTATTTCTCACCGGCTTTTTTACCAATGGCTACCTGTGGAGCCTGCTCGGCTCGCTGCTTTCGGTCTTTGTGGTCAATTACTTTTTTACCGAGCCCTTTTCCAAGCTGAGCTTTTCCGGCCCCGGCTATCCCATCACATTTGTAACGCTGTTTGTGGTGGGTATCCTCACCAGCGCCATGACAGTACGCAGCCGTGACCAGCAGCGCCTGAGGGCCGAAAACGAAAAGGAACGCACCCGGGGCAACCTGCTGCGGGCGGTCAGCCACGATCTGCGCACCCCCCTTACGGCCATTTCAGGGGCCATCAATACCGTGCTGGAGCAGCAGGATACCCTGCCGCCCGAGAAGCAGCGGGAGCTGCTGCGAAGCGCCGAGGAGGAATCGGAGTGGCTCATCCACATGGTGGAAAACCTCTTGACTATCACCCGGCTGAACGGTGATGGAGAAACCAGGCTCATCACCCAGCCAGAGGCGGTGGAGGAGGTGATGGCGGGCGCGGCGGCCAAGTTCCGCAGGCGGTACCCCGGCTACCATGTGCAGGTGACCGCCCCGGAGGAGCTGCTGATGTCCCCGATGGACGCCACCCTGATGGAGCAGGTGCTGTTGAATCTGCTGGAAAACGCCGCCCTGCACGGGGGTAGAGTAAAGAACATCACCCTGACGGCCCGCCGCCGGAATGACAAGGCGGAGCTCCGGGTGGAGGATGACGGCGTGGGGCTGGATAGCCACGGCCTGGAAAATGTTTTTGATGGGATGCGCACCCGCGTGGAGCAAACCAGCAGCGACCGCCGCAATATGGGCATCGGCCTGACGGTGTGCCGTACCATAGTAAATGCCCATGGCGGGCAGATCACCGCCGCCAACCGCCCGCAGGGGGGCGCCAGCTTTTGCATCACGCTGCCGCTGGCGGAAATAGAGGAGGAAGAACATGATGAATAAGATCCTGATCGTCGAGGACGAATTTTCCATCAGCAATTTTATGAAAACCGTGCTGGAGGGCGATGGCTACACCGTGGAGGTGGCTACCTGTGCCGCCCAGGCCCGTGCGGCGCTGGAAAAGATGGAGTTTAGTGCCATGCTGCTGGATCTGGGCCTGCCGGATGCCGATGGGCTGGAGCTGCTGCGGGAGCTGCGGCAGCGCTATGGCCTGCCGGTCATCGTGGTCTCCGCCCGCACCGAGGAAAGCGAAAAGGTGGCCGCCCTGGATAGTGGCGCCGACGACTATATCACCAAGCCGTTCGGCTCCCCGGAGCTGCTGGCCCGCATCCGGGCAGCGCTGCGCCGGGCCGGGCCCGCCGCCAATCTTTCCGCCTTTACCACCGGCGATCTGACCATCGACTATGATAAGCACCTGGTCACATTGGCCGGGCAGCCGGTGCACCTCACCGCCAATGAATACCGCCTGGTGGAGCTCTTGAGCCGCAGCGCGGGCAAGGTGCTCACCTACGATCGTATCAGCGAGGCCATGTGGGGCGATGCCGCCGGCGGCAACAGCCAGCTGCTGCGGGTCAATATGGCCAATATCCGCCGCAAGCTGGAGCAGAACCCCGCCGAGCCGCAGTATATCCTCACCGAGATCGGTGTGGGCTACCGCATGAAGGAGCCGGGCTGACCTCTAAAACAAAGCCCCCTACCCAAAGCGGATAGGGGGATATTTTGCGCTGTTTACAGGCTTTCGTGGCTTTCCTCCCGGCAGCAGGTGATGTTTAGGTTGCCGTTGCGGCAGCGCAGCTCATCCAGGAACACCTTGGGGACCGGCTCCTGCCGCAGGGTGATGCGGTAGCGCAGCTCGTACAGGGTGCCCATGTTGGTGGTTTTCACCTTTTCCAGCGTGTGGGCGGTGGTGTAGCGCTCAAACAGGTCATCAAACAGCCCGTCATAATCCAGGTCCTCCGGAATGGTGATCTTCAAGATGCGTCCGGCATCCTCCTTTTGGCCAAAGCGCAGCGCGGTAAGCGCCAGCATGGCTCCGGCCAGGATGAGGAACAGCAGCGCCGCCAGCCCCACATACCCCATGCCGGTGGCCAGGCCAATGGCCATAGCCAGGAAAATGGCGGCGATCTCCCGGGCGGTACCCGGCGCGGAACGGAACCGCACCAGGCTGAAGGCACCTGCTACGGCAATGCCGGCCCCGATGCTGCCGTTGACCAGCATAATGACCGCCTGCACCACCGCCGGCAGGATCGCCAGCGTGACGGCAAGGCTTTGGGTGCTGCGGCTGCGGTAGCCAGCCACCAGCGCGGTGCCCACCCCCAGCAGCAGAGAAACTCCCGTGCAGATCAGAAAAGATGTCAGTGTCAGTTCGGTCCCTAATATCGAGTTAAGCACAGCGATGCGCCTCCTTTGAATCATTCATCCGCGCGGGGGCATTGGCCTCCCGGCACATCTCTTTGTAACAAGCGCCGTATTTCGAAAACGAGGCGGGATAAATATACTGAGCGGAAAGCGCCCGGCACAGCCACAGAGGGCAGGCTCCGGGGATCTTGACCTCCATCAGGACCTGATCCTCCGGCAGCAGGCGCTTACCGTCGTCGCCCGCGTCCAGCGTCAGACGATTGCACCGCCAGCGGATGTTCCGATCAAATGTGATCCGCAGCGCCGGGTCTTCGGTGCCCGCCCAGGCGGTACGGTCATAGCCGATATACATGCGGGGCATGGTATCGTAAAAGCGCTGGAACCATTGCAGCTCCTGCCCGATCTGCCCCCATTCGGCCGGGGCGGTTTCGGTGCGCAGGAAACGCTCCGCCTGGGGCAGGGGTGCGGTGACCCGGCGCTTATACACCACGCCGCCGCATTTCTTTTTCAGCTCCACAAAGACCTTATCTCCCGCCTTTGGCACGCCGTAGCAGCGGATGCGCAGCTTTTCTTTATAGGCGGGCTTTTCCAGCGAGGCCCGGATGAGCCGGAAATTATCGGTATCGCAGTAGATGTTGCCGATGGCGTATTCGCCGTAGCGGTCGGCGGTCATGTGCTGGCGCATTTCACCCAGCATTGTTTCCGCCTGCGCGGGGGAGATAAAGTATTTCTTTTCGATGCGCTGGAAGCTGTATTGTGTTCCGTTTGCCATATCGGGCACCCCTTTCTGTGATGGATGCCCATAGTGTAAAGCCGCCGCCTAAAGATTGACTAAAGGAAAAAACTTTTTTTCTTTAGCTTTTCTTTAGCGCCCGGCTTTATTATGGTATCATTGACTGAAGGGAGGAACCAAATATGAAACGCAAATACCATATCCTATCCATTATCATAAGCGCCGCACTGCTGGCCGGGTGCCTTTCCGCCTGCGGCGAAAGCGGCACCATCGGAGGCAGCTCCTCCGATGAAAACACGGCGGCCACCGTGACCGGCGGGGATGCCGCCACCACCCCGGATACCACCGCCGATGTGGAGGCCCCCGATGTAAGCGGTGCCACCACCATCGCCCTTTCCGGGCAGTCGGCGACCGCTACCGGCACCGGCGCGGAAGTGACAGACGGCATGGTGACCATCACGGCGGGCGGCACCTATGTGGTCACCGGCACCATGACCGAGGGCCGCGTCCTTGTAAATGCCCCCAAAGAGGAAGTGACCCTGGTGCTGCAGGATGCCGCCATCACCTGCTCCACCGGCAGCCCCCTGTATGTCTATAAGTCCAAGGCCACCACACTTTACCTGCCGGAAGGCACCGCCTCCACCCTGACCGACGGCACGGACTACACCTTTAGCGACAGCTACTCTTCGGCGGAGGAGGAAGAGCCCAACGCCTGCCTCTACTCCAAGTCTGATCTGATTATTGCCGGCAGCGGCAGCCTAACGGTCAATGCCAACTATAATAATGGTATCACCGGCAAGGATACCCTCTTCATCCAAAAGGCCTCCGTCACCGTCACCGCCGTCAATCACGGCATCAACGGCAAGGATAGTCTGACCATCAAGAATGCTGACATCACCGTCACCAGCGGCGGGGATGCCCTACGCTCCACCAATGACAGCGATCCCACCCTGGGCTATCTCGTCATCACCGGCTCCGCGCTCAAACTCACCGCGGGCGAGGACGGCATCCAGACAGAGACCACTCTGACCATCAGCGGCGGCACCGCCACCGTGACCACCGCGGGCGGCGCGGGTCAAAGCATCTCCGATGACACCAGCGCCAAGGGCCTCAAGGCCGGGACGCAGGTCGCCGTTACCGGCGGTACCCTCCAGCTCAATTGCTGCGATGACGCCATCCACTCCAATGGCGATGTCACCATCTCCGGCGGCAGCTTCACCATCGCCACCGGCGATGACGGCATGCATGCCGATGATACCCTCTCCATCTCCAGCGGCACCATTGATATCACCCGCAGCTACGAGGGCCTGGAGGGCGCCAAGGTGCTCATCTCCGGCGGCAAGATCTCCATCGTCGCCAGCGATGACGGCATCAATGCCGCGGGCGGCAGCGATCAAAGCGGCTCTGGCGGCTTCGGCTTTGCGCCGGATGCCTTCGGCGGCTCCGGGGATTACCTCATCCGTATCTCCGGCGGCATGGTCACTGTCAATGCCTCCGGCGACGGCATCGATTCCAACGGTGATATCGAAGTGACCGGCGGTGAGCTGTATATCAGCGGCCCCACCTCCAATGGCGATGGCACCATCGACTGCGACGGCAGCGCTACTATCACCGGCGGCATCGTGGTCGCGGCCGGCTCCACCGGCATGGCGGAAAACTTCGGCACCGCCTCCACCCAGGGCAGCATCCTGGTCAATCTCTCCGGCTCCGCCGGCCAGACCATCACCCTAAAGGATTCCGACGGCAACATTCTTGCCAGCTTCACCCCCGCCAAGGCCTTCGGCTGCGTGGTCGTCAGCGCTCCCGGCGTGGCACAGGGCGGTACCTATACCATCGCCGCGGGCAGCGCCAGCACCACCGTCACCATGGAAAGCCTCATCTACGGCAGCGGTATGGGCGGCTTCGGCGGTATGGGCGGCGGTATGGGCGACCCCGGCAATATGGGCGGCGGCCAGCAGCCCCCGCAGGGCGGTGTGGGCGGCCCCGGCAACCGCGGCTGATTTCCATTCCCCCAATAAAAGCACCTGTCACACGGCAGGTGCTTTTCCCGCTTTTGGGGAAAAGCCCCTTTACGGCCGGGCGCCAAAATGGTATGGTAAAGGGGAGAGGAGGCGATAGCCGTGCAAAATGCCGAAATGGAGCAGATCCTGGCCCTGATGAACCAGTACGCTGCGGTGCTTATCACCCTGAACGAGCGCGGGGTCATCCGCACCTACAATAGCCCCGTAGGGGATTTTGCGGAATGGCTGGTTTCGCAAAAGCTGGGCCTTCGCCTGGAGAAAAACTCCGCCCGTGGGCTGGATGCCACCGGGAGCGATGGCCTGCGCTATCAAATAAAGTGCCGCTGGGAGCGCACCGATTTTCCCACCCCGCAAAGCCGGGAGTTGGGGGTCATCCGCAGCCTGGAGAAAAACCAGTTTGATTTTCTCATCGCTGTCATCTTTGATAGCCACTTTCAGGTCCGGGCGGCTTATCAGATCCCGCACGAGATCATCCCCCGGTATGCGGTCTACCGCCGCCATGTCAATGGCCATATCCTGCTGGCGGATGGTCCCATCCTGCGGGATCCCGCCACAAAGGATATCACCCACCTGCTGCGGTAAGCGGCATGCATTTACACCGGGAAAGTTCACGCTTTTCTCCTTGTACCGTGCACGGTTTCCTGCTATACTATGGTCAAAAGGGGCAGCGCCCCTAAAAATGTGTGACAGGAGGATTTTATAATGGGCTTGTTTGATAAAAGACCCCCTTGCGCCATCTGCGGCGGCAAGGTAAAGGGGCTGCTTCCGTGGAAGATCGAAGGGAACTACATCTGCGATGATTGCCACGGCGTTATCGATGCGCAGAACGGCAATGACTTTACTATGGAACAATTCCTGAAATACCGGGATTTCCGGGAGCAGAATCAGGCACTCCGGGAGCAGTTCCGGGTGGATGAGATCGTCGAATTCGGCTTCCTCAGCGAAAAATTCGTGTTCGATTATGAGCACAGCCTGTTCTGCATGGATAAGAACCTGAATAAGACCATCTTCCATGGCAGTGAGTTAAAGTCCTTCATGATCAGCGAGGACGGCGCCCCCCTGCTGGAGGGCAGCGCCAAGGGCTTTATCCACCACGAAAGCCGGGTCCCCCAGCGCATTGATGAGCTGCTGCCCCAGGTCAATCAAATGCTCATCCAGCGGCAGATGCAGGAATCGATGGAGCGTCTGGCCAACCGGGATAAGGAGGTCCGCCCCAGCTATACCAGCATCGATATCCCCGAGCCATTCAAGAAATTCTACATCAAGCTGTATCTCCAGCATCCCTATTGGAGTCTTTACGAGTTTGAGCGCACCGGCCCCGTTATCATCGGCGATGTCCCGGATCTGAACCAGTACCGCATCGAGTACAATGAGAGCGTCCAGCACCTGGAGACCCTGGCCAATGCTTTGGCCCGCGTAGCGGGCTTCCCGCAGGAAAGCGCCGCTCCCGGCCAGACCGTTGCCGCCGCGGCTGTTGCGGCTGCTGCGGCCGCTGTGACCGCCCCCACCGATGCCGTCGCCGAGATCAAGAAGTACAAGGACCTCCTCGATTCCGGCATCATCACCGAAGAGGAATTTACCGCCAAGAAAAAGCAGCTCATGGGCATCTAAACAGCAAAAAACCCGGGAAGCAATTCCCGGTTTTTGTTTTTGCTGTATTTCCGCTCCCCATAGGGGGACAAGAAAAAAGTGAGTTATAATGTGAGTTACAGGGGAAGAAAACCCCGGCATTTTCTGCGCAGACTTGCGCCCCCAACAGGGAGGAGAAAGCGTGAAAAGGGAACCTTCGCGATTTCCTCTTGAAGAATGATATGCAATAGATAAAATTGACAAATATGAGGTTTGCGATGATAGCTGTCAATCCCATAAAGCTGAAAAATGGGTGCAATAGAATTTTGTCATCTCTTCCCCTTCGTCCGTAAGATGATCTCTGATATAATTTGCGTGTTTCTTCTGCTCTGCCGGATCTATTTCAGCATATCTGTGGATGATGATATTGCCAAGGGATTCCTCCCGCAGAATTTCGCTGTATACATCGGCAATGCTTTCGCATTGAGATATGGGAACATCATGTTTGCTCTCCCATGAGTGCCCTTTACCGTGTGTCAGCCCGTCCGTCGAGTCAAGAAGATAAATATAACCCTGCCGGCCCTTGTAGAGGGCTTCCAGCTGATTTGGAAAACGCTCAATATAGTGCTGCTTGCCATCCGCACCGACGCCCATGGTGACAAAGTTTTCATCCCTGCTTCTACAGCAAACCAGCGCATAGCATCTGTCTTCGCTGAAATATGCAACAAAATTGCCGGTAGAATGGGATTTTGAATTTGCCTTGATTGTATGCAGTCCGGAAATACATGAACCGTGGTAGATCATAATTCCTCCAAAATTTTCCTTGTCTAACCCACATTGTATCATGTACGGACGCACCGTGCAACAAAAAGTCCACCGTAATTCTATCAAAATTACGGTGTATTTTTGTCCCCATCGGAGGGAAGGATAGTGTGAAAGGAAACCGTCAGGGTTTCCTTTCGCGTTTCATCAGGGCACAAACTAACCCTCTGCACAGGCTTTCTGCTCCCCCTGGCACCAAAAAGAAAAAGACGCCCCATGGGGCGCCTTTTTCTTTTTGGTGCCGGTGGTGGGACTCGAACCCACACGGTATCGCTACCAACGGATTTTGAGTCCGTCACGTCTGC
>ENA-ORIC01000514-ORIC01000514.1-human-gut-metagenome-genome-assembly--contig:-NODE-514-length-49326-cov-4.408333_pt1 | contig 49326 bp, 39 predicted proteins | sample MGYA00243023_ERZ508732 | MGnify/ENA primary metagenome ERZ508732 (study PRJEB26277, sample SAMN04329767) | human gut metagenome | biome: human-associated habitat | host: Homo sapiens | place: USA... | reverse complement strand
ATTGTTGAGCATAACGATCCAGGGCATGTCATCTGCCCATTGAACATTGATGTAACCGCAATCTTTTAGTTCTCTTACAATGCCATCGAGCACACTTTTTTCCCGAATTGAACAGCCTTCGTAATGTGCATTTAATGCCTGAGTTGGGTTTTCTGCTTGTGCAAGCTCTAATAGTATTTTTTCTGAATTTGATGGAAGCTTTATGAATCCCATATTTTTTCTCCGTCATGGTATTGCGTTTATTTCCAAATCCTCGTCCATGAGTTTTCGGTTTACCTTCTCGACGAAATCATAGTATCCGCCGCTGCGGATGCAGTTTTCAACTCCGCTGGTTTCCTTGATGACGATAGTCTTAATAAATGTACCCATTCCAATAGTTACCCAATATCGAACTCCGCCTATCACAATCTCCCATATGGAATCGACAAACTTTCCGCGATCCTCCCTGACAGATGCGGTTACTACCTTCCATTCGTTGATATTGAATTGTAGTAGCCGCGACATGACCTCATCAGGGATGTTCCGTTCGCTTGCGCGAGTTTGAAAATGCACTCCGTCCATGTGGAGCGTGGTCACATCCTTCATTTTGTATCGAACACGCTCGAAAAGAGAAGGAGGACCGAATTCTACATGAAAACGGATTCGTTTATAGTTCTGTTTATAGAAAGGCATATATTTTATTCTACTTCTTGCAAGTTGTTAAGCGCTTTGTGTATACATTGCTTCTATGATGAGATTGATTTTTGCTTCCAACTCAGAAGTATCAGCATCGTGATCTAACCTTTTTGCGGAAATTATCTCATCAACAATGTCAACAACTGGTTTTTGCTGCTCAAGCGTTACAATAGGAATAGGAAGCTCTTTCAACTGAAATCCCTTGATTTTTGGAAAAAGAGCCTTATTATCAGAATATTTTGCTCTCCAATGGTGTTTAATAAAGGAAGAGTTTAAGCAGGCTAATAAGAAGCGAAGGTCGTATTTTTCGTCTTTGGTATATACGCTATACAAAGTGTTTGAGCCTAAGATGTTTTTCTCGCAAAGTCCCACTACGGGTATCTGTCCGATTTGTCTTATAACTATTCTCGGTCTTGAATATACGCTCCAATCGCCACCACTCTTGATGTTTTCTGGCAAGTAATTGAAAAAAATCTTCGGGACAGCATACGAATAAGGATGAATATCTGCCCCGTCGATAAACGGCAGATATTTATCAGTCTCTTGAAAATCAGAAATGGAGGATTTTCTATCATATGCTTGAATACCAAAATAAGTTTTACAGACATCGCCTAGACTGATGCAGTTACTTATCGCAACTGTATCTTCTGCATTGATGTTAAAGACATAGTCTTTATCCAAAGCCCAATCGCCCTGATTTTTTCTGCAAATTTCAGTGAACACATAATTAACGCTATGCATAACGACGACATCATGCTGATCTACTTTTTCTTTTGTTAGAACTATCGTGGCAGTGTCAACAGAAGCAGTGTCAAAAACTTTATCGTGATTGATAATTCTTTGGATGCTGCAGTTGTCCAAGATGTATTTTCTTAACGGCTTAATATACTTATTGGTAAGATAAGTGTTCGGAGTAATATAGCTGAGGACACCGTTACTTTTAACCAACGCAATACCCTTTTCAAAGAACAAGTGAAAGAGATCGATTTTGTAGGAGGCAACAGAATAATGCTTTTTGTAGTAATTAAGGAAATATTCTTCCGTATTGGATGGCTGACAAAGCTTATATGGAGGATTGCCAATGACAATATCAAAGCCACCTTTTTCGCGAAAAACTCGCGCAAAGTCAAGCTGCCAAAGCACATATGGTTTTGATGCCAAATGCGTGGTTTCATAATAGCGCTGGATTTTTTCGGGTTCGCATCTTTCAAACTGTGTCTTAATAATCATGTCACGGAGAGATGCAATTTGCTCCTTCAGCTGCTGCTTCTTTTCAGATTGATCACAACGAAACAACTCATCCTGCGCTTCGATTAGCTTCTGAACAACCACATTAAATCGTCCATGATCCATATCCATCTGATAGGTAGTATCCCCCAAAAGTTCACTCTCCTTGATTAAATGGATACCTTCGAACTCGTCAATCAAGCTATTACCACAGAGGATATTGCTCTCCAAATTGGGAAGCGGCAGTGGGTTTCTGTGTCCTTCCAAATCATTCTGAGCGTCCGGGTTGATCTCATCGTCGATGACCAACGCCAACCACAGACGAAGCTGTGCAATATCAACAGCAGAAGGCTCAATGTCACAGGCGAAAATACAGTTGCGAATCGTCTCATATTTCAGGGTGTGCGGCGAACGGTCCATCTGATACATCATACGAACATCGTATGGCTTCATTGTAATTGCCAGATATGCAGAGATGTTCTGACGCGCTCTGACAATCTCATTCAACATACCCAGAGGGAACGCGCCTGAGCCGACAGCCGGATCAGCTACACGGACATCCTTCAATGCTTTATCCATGTCATTCAGACGGTTAACTGCAACTGTACCATCTGGATTGATCTTATACAGTTCTTCGGAGATATACATCCCGCCATTGCCTTGACGCTTTTCCTTGACGGTATCTTCGTCCTTCATAAAATCGCCGTAAAGGATAAAGTCGCGGATAGCCTCTTCCGAAATGTTCAAAGTGTTGGCCAGATAATTGATCAGGCTCTCCTGACACATATAATGCACGATTTCGCGAGGCGTATAGAAAGCACCTTTGGATTTTCTATCATTGATTTCCAAAAGATTTTCAAATACCTTACCCAGCATTTCCGGGTCGATGGCAACTTCGCGCTCCATCGGCTCATCTTCGCTCATGGTGAAGTTGTAACGATCAAAGATGTCGAGAATACCGTCAGCATCTCTGCCTTTTTCGGCAGCATTGGAGAAGACTTCGTTCGGAATGGAGAAGTCATTATGCTCCCAGTCGTAACCATCAATAGGCTCAAACAGACCGCCGGAAAGGAACGGGATTCTGCAATGGAGCGCAGAGCAGTAACCTTGTTCGCCACGATTGCGGTTAAGAGCATCGTAGAATAACGGCTCAAGCAGATCGTTATAGAAGTTGGCATTTCTATGAATTGCAAGGTTAAAGAGCCTTCGCATGAAGTCATGCGGACCGCTGCCCCAAGGTTTGCCCTTAACGCAATTAGCCAATACTTCCTCATCAGCATCACTGATGCTGTTCAAGCCGGCACTGGAAATACGATAAGTACCATCGCCAACGGGGCGATACACAACGGGGATCAGTTCGCGTGACTTAGCACCACGGGCATAGAAGGCATTCTTGTATTCCTTCTCAGTGAGGGTGTTTGGCCAAGCACCGACGCCAAGCCAGCCCTTCTTTTGCAGAAAGTAGAGGAAGACGATCTGACCCATTAACTTCTTTGCAAACTGCGCAGAAGTGAAGTTGTGCTGTTCGGCTTCAATGCGGAAGTCCTCAATAGCCTCAAGCTGCTCACGCAACTGATGGAACTTCTCGCAATAAAGGTTGAAGAACTCATCAGTAACCTTTTCAACGCTGAACGCATTCTCAAGATCATTCAGAGTGGGACGCTCAGGATTAGCGGCACTGTCAGTAATGAAGCGTTCAAATTGACTGATTGCGGTATGGCAAGGCTCATCCTGACCAACGAGATAGGAGTATCGTTTTGCCGGAGTGAGATTTTCGGCGGTCTTCAAGCGCCCATTCTCGATCTTCATCTCATAGTCGAGACGCACCAGAGACAAGCGCCACTTCGGATCACCCTCAGTATAGAACGCAATAAATGCTGCATCAGCATTACCGTTTTCAATCAGCTTCTTAGCAAAACTGCGATGGGTGCTTCGAGCGTTCTCTACATAGCCAGCCTTCTTGAGCTGGACAGCCATGATAATGATTTTCTTTTTATCCGGTGTCTGGAATGTGCCAACATGAGCCGATCCTTCTATGTGTGAAGAAAAGTTGGAAAACTCTTTATTGAGCTTTTCCGGCGCAACAATGCGGACATCGGGGAATATTTCACACACCAAGTCAACATAGTTTTTTGTGTCATATGGACTATGCAATATCGTTTCTATTTTCTTTACAACAGCACTGCTCATTATTTACCTCCCGTTTTCAGGTAGCAAGAGAGGACGATTTGCTTTTCACCATCGACCTGAGCTTGCTGGCTCTTGTGTTCCTCAAAATAGGTAGTGGGAACGAGCTTCATAATCTCGTAGTACAGTTCAAGAACATCGGTGACAACCTTGCTCTTCTTCATGACATCCTTGCCGACCTTTGCAGGAATCTCGCCGTTCTCCCAAAGGGAAATCAGCTTGTCAATCGTTTCTTCCTGATCGTCGGTCAGACGAGGATTAGCCTTGATTGCCTTGAGTAAGCGGATAATCTTTGCGTCATTACCGGCAACCATGATCTTTTCTGTGGTGACTTCTTCCTCAGCAACAAGCATCTCGTCAAACGCGGTGCTGTTCTTGCTGAAGTGAGCGTAGTAATCACTAGCAACAGCGGCTTTGGGAGCGTCAGGCCCAGCTTGGATATAATCAATAGCTTGCATGAAGGACAACTGTCTGGTAGTCTCTTCATCACTGATAAAGAATGTCTTCAATGCGCCCTTACGGATGAAGGTTACGGTAGAGTTGTCGTAAACCTTATCGGACTTCTTACCAGCTTTTGCCTTCTTAGGCAGACGCTTAATCATATTGAAGAGCTTTGGATCGTTGTCCCGTACTTGACGGATAACTCCGAGATATGCCAGTTCAGGGTTGGTGCTTTCTTCTTCGCCGTCCAAATCGGAAGTCAAGTCGGAGAACAATTTCTGAGAAGAAACCTCTTCTTCGTCGGAAAGGTACTTAATGTCTTCGCCAAGCGTGTCATGGAAGGCTTGCAGTTTTTCAAGAATGCGTTCCTCAAGGGGCATCTGTTTCTTGCTCTGCGCAGTCGGGAAGAAATTGAACACAAAAATGCGATCATGCTCAGTGCCAACACGATTGATACGACCAACACGCTGCATGATACGAGTGGGATTCCACGGCAAATCATAGTTCACAAGGACATTGGCTCTGTGGAGATTGATACCCTCGGCCAGAACATCTGTAGTAATCAGGATGTCATATTTATCGTTGTCTTTACTCTTGAATTTTGGGTTGAAACTATCTTCAATTTCGACTTTCAGAGCAGGGCTACTTTGACCACTGTAATACACGATACGAGAGTTGTAGATGTCTCGGAGCTGTTCGTAAAGATATTCCGCAGTTTCAGTAGACTCAGTAAAAACAATGATTTTTTTACCCTTCATAATAGGGTTGGTAGTCAAGTCATGTCTAAACTCTTTAAGTTTCGGATCAGTGGTGATTAAAGACCAAATAAATTGCAATGATTTGAGTTGCGCAAGGTCAGCCTCCAAGTCCCGGAAAAACTGAGAAGAAAACTCCTTCGTTTCAAATTCCATAACATCTTGCTGTTCAATCAGATACAGCAACTTTTTCTCATCGCCGCCATCCAGAAGGTCATAGACATTAACCTTCTTGCTGATGTATACTTTGCCTGTCTTCGCCATTGCGATGAACTTTGTATAGGATTCGATGAAACGGGCAAGAGTTTTACGGAAAGCGTAGAAGCTGCTCTCAAGTCTCTTTACCAGAATGCCTTTCATGAAGTCGCCCATGTTGTGCTGCGCAGCCAGCATAGAGGCGTATTTCTTTTTGTCCTTCAAATACAGCAGAGGTGTATAACGGGCATATTTGAAGTCCTTGATGATGCTAATGGTCTGATTAAAAGCATCGTCTGTCTCTTCGTCAAAAGTGTAGATAATCTTTTCAGGGCTTCCCACTTTTGGAAAAGTCAATCCTTGCTTGGCCAAATCGTCTGCGTAATACTGCTGGATTTCACCTCTTGTACGACGAATCATTACTTCACGAATCAGCCTGTCTCTGATGACTTCGGAGTTCTCACGAAGCTGTGCCATGTATGCAGAGGAGCCTTTCGGCTTTTTTGCCAGCTTCGTATTCAAGCCGCGAAAGAAACCTTCAATGTTCTTGATACCATTGATTGTGCCACTCTGCTTTGCTTGGAAGAGGTATAGTTGGTTTTCGACATCGCTTGTATAGTTGTTAATGGGAGTCGCAGAGATCAGGATGACCTTTTTGCCTCGGCAAATCTGATGAAGTTCAGTATATGCCTCCGTACCGCTGTTGCGGAACCGGTGAGCTTCATCAACGAAAACATAAGAATACTTGTCTGTTCCCTTTGCTATGATCTTGTCGAGTTTACCGAGGGATTCCACATCGCAGCGAGAAACATCGAATTCTTGCAGGACGCTTTTCCAATAATCCACAAGTACGGGAGGACAAATAAACAGTTTGTATGTGTTCCGGTTGAAACTGTTTGCCAGCATTGCGCAGATATATGTTTTACCAAGGCCAACGACATCAGAGATGAATACACCGTTATAGGCATCCAACTTTTGACGAGCCTGAATCACAGCATCAATCTGATACTGCAAACGCATATAACCGTCTGGAAGCAGAGTTTCAAAATTTTCTTTATCGGCGTTAATCTCTTCCTTGAAGAACTCGTACAAAGTTTTCAGGTACAGTTGATATGGTGTAATGTCTCCGCGCATCCATGTGTTCTGCTCGACAGCTTTAATATATGTATCGCGGATGTCGGTACCTCTTGCCCAAAGCTCTTCAAACTTATCAAAGGCAAACTTCACATCGGCATAATCTTTTAATTCGACATTGAACTCAAGATTATTTATCAGACCTGCCTCCGAAAAATTGCTTGATCCAGTGATAACGCTACCAAAAGTATCCGGCACTTTTACCGGGTCTTTACGCATGATATACACTTTTGCATGAATAGGGGCATCCGTAAACATACGCATTTCGAGCTTGCCGGATTTAAGCCAGTCGAGGAAAATTCGCACACCCTTTTCCACCTCGGCAGAACTGGTTGCCGACTCAAATTCCTTTTCTACTTCACCGGCAATAATCTCTTTGCCGTCAGCAGCAGAAATTGCAGCCACCTTAGCCTCGTTGGTCGCACGATCGATAATTTTCACCGTAAAGCGATCCACATTGAGACCAACAAGGATACGGATTTTTTCAATGCTTTCAAGCGCTTCATACATTTTGAAAAAGCCACTTGTCCTAAAGTAACCCACAAGAACATCGAAAAACTGTGTATTGCTTTTTAAGATTGCTGCAAAGCGACTGTAGAGATCTCTTTCAGGCTCATTCGTAAAAAACTTCAGATCGGTATTATTCATCTGTACGCCTCCAATTGAGTGAAGTTTTGTGCAGCTATCAGCTGTGTCGGAGTATCCTGAACATTGTCATAGTTTGTCGAATAGACGATTCAGGAAGCGTTGTAAACCAAGGGGTTAGTGCGCCCATTCGCACCCCTGAGGTGGAATACGCCCCATTATTTCGAGTCCGGGTCGCTGAAAATAACTACCCGACCAAAGTCCTCACCGCATTCATAATCTGCTCGTAGGTAATATCCTGCGCGTAAGCAAACTGTTTGCGGTATTTCTCCCACATAGCGCGGAGTTCCGGGCTTTCCTCGATGTTATGCAGGATCCCGGGGACGTCTGCGATCTGCTCCACTGTGCCGCGATGCTTGGCCGTTGCACTCAGCGCCTCAGCAAACACGGCTTTATCAAATTTCTGTGTTGTGGTCAGTATGTAGGCATCATAAAAATCTCTGGGACGGGTATTGAACACACCGCGCCGCAGGATGGTTTCCACCTTTTCCGCCATGACTGTTTCAATGTTATACGCCCACAGCTCGTAGGACTTCTCATCATTAAAAATCTCGGAGAAGTTGTACTGCACCGTGTGAGGCGTGATGGCATCGCCGGTGGACACATCAATACTCATCAGAGTCATCAGCGTATCAAACCTGACGTTCAGCATGACGCGGTAGCCGCCGTAAATATCATCCTCCCGGATGGGAGTGATGGTTCCGATCTCGAATACCACGCCATCGTCAAAAGGAATGGCACAGACCTGCTCCAACGCACTGCGAATCGCATCCGGTGTGAGAGGCAGGTTTTTCAATGTGGTGTCCAAGTCCATCGTTGCCCGGTTGTCCAGACCAACTATGGCCGCCACCGGCATTCCGCCCTTCAAAACAAACTTCTCCTTGTATTCAGAGGCGGACAGGCGTACCAGTAACCGCTCGAACATATAGTTCTGCAGAATGACCTGTGCCGGAATATTCTTCTGTTTTGCGATGTTGCGGATCTTCGCTTTCAGACTCATTGCTTTGCTCACAGAAGCACCTCCAAATACTGCCGCAGGACATTGGCTACGCGCATTTTCTTCGCGTAAGAATTGAGCTTATTCAAATCCTTCTTGGGATTGGCAGCGTACAGTTTCAGCGCCGCCAAAAAGGTTTCCGTTCCGAGCTTATTACGGCTGCGTATCACATCGCAAATGGTGCGTTCCAGATCGTAGCAGGGAACGAGATTGCCAGCAGGTGTTTTCAACTCAGTCGTGCCGAGTTCAAACAGCTCCGGCTTGATGTAGTACACCTTGCACTCCGCTTTGATCGCCGCAGAAGGAATGCATCCGGACGGTGCAGTGATTGTGTGTTCAAAGGGTGTTCTGTCCGAGATGCCATGTAAGAAAAGAGCTGTTTCATGAGAGAATATGATCTGTGTTGAACGCTTGCTTATCGACAGCAGTTCATCCTCCATATCATCGGGAAGAATGTATTGTCCTTTTACAATGCGATGGATTTTATCTTCTTTGCATAGCTTGTAGAGCATGGCTTTTGAGATGCCATGCTGTGCTGCGATTTTTGTTTCAATAATACCGCCATGCTCCTTGGCAATGGCAGCGAGTTCAGCAATATAATCCATTCAAACACCTCGTCGCAATAACTCAATAATATTATACTCAGAATTACGATTGTAGTCAATGCATCTTGAAGGATATTCGAAAAATATTTACAATTAAATTATGATGATAGTCAACACTGAGTAACGGGTTTGGGATACCACCAACAACAAAAATTTCCGGATGTACGGACACCGGATGTGCTTGCTATTCTCTGAAAACTGAATCATCTTCGTTATCATGCGCTCTCGATTTCAAAACCGAGGGTGCTTTTTATTTTCAAAATTACTCACATAGGGGGAATTATAATGATGAAAAATCGCACCAGGCCAGTCCGCATTGAGTTCCGTGTCACCGAGCAGGAACATCAACTTATCCAGAAAAAGATGGAGCAGCTTGGCACCAAAAACATGGGCGCCTATCTACGCAAGATGGCGATCGACGGCTATATCATCAAAGTGGATTACACCGAGCAAAAGAAACTGGCTGCCGCCGTCAGCCGCGTTGCCGGAAACATCAACCAGATCTGCCGCCGTATCAATCAAACCGGGCATTTTTATGAGGATGATATCGTCGAGTTGAAAGCGAAACAGTGTGAAATTTGGGAACTACTCAAGCAGTCGCAACGGGCTGAATTATGACCACAACGGGATTATCCGTGTATGGCTTTCTCGTCAACGGTTTTTCAGACTGTGGATAGCCTGACGTTCAAGACCGTACCGTAACCGGATTTCCGGGCAGTGGATTTCCGAACGGTTATCGAGTATGAAATTCATCCACTAATCAATAAGAAATAAATTAACTCTCAATAAAGTTATCCATCAATCCAATCAATACACCTGATAGGATGGATGGGATAGGAGGTCATATGAAGTAAGAGTTTTGTAAATTTACAGTAGAGAGCCTATCGGCATCGTACATACCTTTTCCTCGTTTTCTCATGGAGGATTGCTTTGCAGAGCTCACCAACGATGCAAAGGTACTGTACGCGCTTATGCTGGATAGAGCCAGTATTTCCAAGGTCAATGGCTATGCCGAAGAGGATGGCACGATCCGTCTTTATTTCACCGTGGAACAGGCACAGAAGAAGCTGCACCACAGCCGACAAAGCGTGACGCGGATATTTCAGCAGTTGGAATTCAGCAGATTGATCTGCCGTCGAAAGCAAGGTCTTGGCAGACCTGCGATGATCACGCTCAATTACCCTTCAAACGCAAAGCTGATACAACCGAAGGAAGACAGCGAATTACCGTCAGGATAAAGGTCGAAAATCGGATAATTTATGCCCCACAAGCGACGCAAACGCTGTGGGGCATATCTTTTTTCCCTTGATAAAGAATAAACGGCTCTCAGGCGAGCCTGGGGCGCATAGATGACAGAAAGGCACATATGGACAAAAAGAAAAGCAAATATGATGTGGATATACCGAAAGAGGTTTTGGATGCCTTTGCACGATACATCATTCCGGAAATCCGCCGTTTCCATGAAAGCGAAGAAGGACAGGCGTTTTACAAGGAATGGCTTGAGAAGCATCCCGAATACGCAGAAAAGTGAAAAAGTCCGCTGGGGTCGTGGTGACCTCAGCGGACTTTTTCTGCTTACGACATTATCCGAGCCATACCTTCACAGCAAAACCACCGTTAAAGAAGTATGTGTTCGTCCAATGTCCATTTGGTGGAGACAGGCCAACCAAATCCGAACCCAGAAAGTCCTCGACTTCCTTGAACGTAATCGTCTGTGTGCCGTGCTGATAGTTGTATGTCAGCACCAGCTTATCGTCATACACAAACACGGCATTGACAAAGGTATCAATCAGCCGCTTTTGAAACTCACGATCATTGGGATCGCCGTACCGAAATTGAGAAAACCAATGCTCCATATATTCCCGTGTCAGCTTCGGTTTTTGCAGTTCTGCCGTCGTGATGCTGAGAGACAGTTCTTCCTTCTGTTTCTCCAATTCTTCAAGCCGCTGTTTGGTTGACGCGGTAAAGATGCCCTGCTGGATGGCGTTGAGCATATTTTCAATGCCCTTTTCGGTCTCGGCAAGCTGGCGACGCAGGGCAGGAATCGTTACATCCTCACGCTCCTGCATGGCAAGCAGTGCGTCAATGATCCGATTGATCTTTTCCTCATTCAGCACTCGTTCCATCGTCAGGCGAACAACGGCGCGTTCGATCCAATCCTTCTTGACTGCTTTTTTATCGCAGCCCTTCTTACGCTTTGCATTTCCGCACTTGTAATAGTAATGCATCGCTCCGGTGTGGCTCTTACCGCTTTCGCCAACCATCATGCGTTCACACTTGCCGCAGAACAGCTTTGTGGTCAGCAGAAACTCGCTTTCTTTGGCTTTGGTGTGCGCCGGTGCGCGTTTGTTTTTCTCCATGCGCTGCTGAACGCGATAGAACAAATCCTCCGGTACGATAGCCGGAACGCCGCCGGGAATGACCACATCCTGATAACTGTACTCGCCAATGTATTTACGGTTTTTGAGCAGCGCGTTGAAGCTGTTGGTATTGAACGGCTTGCCGCGCCTGGTTGTTAGTCCGCGTGAATTGAAATCTTCGATGATGGAGCGTACCGTTGCGCCTTCTGAATATCTCTCAAAGATTTCCACTACCAACGGTGCGGTTTCGGGATTCACAACCAGCTTTTGTGTCTGCTTGTCCAACAGATACCCCAGCGGAATACCACCGCCGTTATTCTTGCCCTTGAGGGCATTTTCTTTTTGTCCGCGATGGATCTTTTCAGACAACTCAGCGGAGTAAAACTCAGCATATCCTTCCAGCATGGATTCCAGAATGATGCCCTCCGGTCCGTCAGAGATATGCTCTTTGGCGGAAACAACTTTCACACCGTTCTTTTTCAAAATGTGCTTGTAATGTGCGCTGTCATAGCGGTCACGGGAGAAGCGGTCGAGCTTCCAGACAAGCACGATCTCAAAAAGCCCTTTTGCGCTATCCTTGATCATGCGCTGAAACTCCGGACGGTCAGCGGTTTTCGCAGACAATGCGCGGTCAATGTAGCTGCCGACAACCGTCATGCCGTTGCGCTCGGCGTAATCGCCGCACTCACGGAGCTGACCTTCAATAGATTCTTCCCGCTGGCTGTCGGAGGAATAGCGGGCATAGATCACCGCGTTCATTCTTCGTCACCTTCGCCGCTTTCCAGAGCAAGCTCGGTCAATTCACGCAGCTTGTTTTGCAGCAACTCCTTATCAGGCAAACAGAGGGTATAATCAGAAACCAATGTAGGCGACATACTACGGCTGAGCGCATATTCTACAACTGCATCATCCTTGCTGGCGCAGAGGATAACGCCAACGCTTGGATTTTCATTCGACTTTTTTACGTCGCGGTCAAGAGCTTCCAGATAGAAATTGATTTGACCGATATGCTCCGGTTTGAATTTTCCGATCTTCAATTCAATCGGTACAAGGCAGGACAGGGCGCGGTTGTAGAACAGAAGATCAATGTAAAAATCCTGTCCCCCTACCTGGACACGGTATTCCTCACCGATAAACGTGAAGTCCTTTCCAAATTCAAGAATGAATTGCTTCAAATTGCCTGTGATCGCCTTGCGAAGGTTACGCTCGGAATACTGCTCCGGCAAATCAAGAAATTCAAGCACATAGGCATCAAGGATGCTGCCTCGCACATCCTGCGGGACAGATTCGGGGATCAGCTTCTTGGAGGAAAGCATATAACGCTCATAGTAAGCACTGTCCATCTGGCGTTCCAGTTCACGCTTGGAATAATGTTCCTTTGCGCACAGCGTCATGTAGAAATGCCGTTCTTCCGCAGACTTTGATCCGGACATAATGAGCAAGTGATTCGTCCAGCTGATTTGTGTCACCAGTGGTGTCACAAATTCATCGTCCTTGTAAGTCTCGTAAAACTGCTTCATACGGTAAAGCCCGCGACGGTTAAAGCCTTTGACGCCGGGATTGACTTCGGCAATGTATGCCGCAACTTCATCAATAACCTTATCTCCAAATCCGGAATTAGCGCACAGCGAAGAAAGGTATTCGCCAACATTCCAGTACATCTGAATCAATTCCGCATTGACCGCTTTCAACGCGCGGGTGCGGGCATTGTCGATGATGGAGATGATTTCATCAAACTGTCCCGTTTTCGGGGTTAATTCCTTGCTCATGTTTTCGCCTCCCCAAGCATTTGTATCAGGGTTTTCTTTAGCTTATCGTTCATCGGAGAAGACGGATCAAAGCACATCTCCACAAATTGCGCAAGTTCAGGATTGCCCTCGCCAACTGGGGGCTTCGCCTGATACAGTTTGCCCTGCGGCTCGTCGCAGCGGGCGAAGATGTAATCCATCGAAACGTCAAAATAATCCGCATATTTACGCAAAAGCTCCACCGTAGGCGTAGCTTGGCCATTTTCATATCGGTTAATGCTGGACTGCGTAGAGCCGATCACATCGGCGAACTTCGCCTGAGAGATACCAATGCTCTCGCGAAGAGCACGCAGTCTGTTACCCAGTTGTTTCATCAAGGTCAACCTCCTTTTCGGGTTAATAATAGTATATTCAAAATCCGAGCCAAAGTCAACCCGGATTTTGAAACTTTTGTGTGAATTTTACGGTGTGGATTGACTCCCGCAGAAATACGATTCAATTTTTTGAACTGTCCGCAAGAGGCCTGCAGTTGTGGCCTTTTTATCAGTATTGCCTTTCAACAATTCAACTATCCGCTTTTTCTTCAAAACCTTTGGAGCAAAAGAAATTATAGTATCACGTACATCGGGGTTCTCAATAAGTTCATCAATAATTGAATCCAATGTCTTGTCTCGCGGTACCAAACCACTAAACATTCTGACAAGTTCTTCTGCAGATCGGAGTTCTTCATAACCATGAGATTTGATTTCCTTCCAGAAGTTTAATGACAGCAGATGTTCTATTTCGAACTCGAACTTAATTCGCTTCTGCAGGAGAGCAATTATTTCATCAGAAGGCTCAATATGCTGAAGCCGAACGGCAACTGAGTTCTGCTTATGAATGAACACTTGGTTCTCTTCAATACTATTTTTTGCTTTAATGCCAGCGTCATCTTTGTCAAAAAGAACAAGCATTTTACTTTTGAATCCACTATAGATCCAAGCTAAAGCCCAGTCCACCAGCATTGTTGTTCCAGCGCCGTCATTTTTACATACGATCCTCAGTTGATTTGTTTCAATCATACTATGGAGAGCAGGAGAGTGTTCGGCAAAAGCGATTTTCAAGTAGTCAATATCTGTTTCGCCTTCGACGAGTATTGTTGGGATATCAATCAGCATATTTTCGCGATAGATTTTCTCTGCAATAATCAGTCGTTTCGATTGTTCTTCAATAAATGGAGCAACCAGTGGCATCAATCCCATGTTTTCGGCAATTGCGTGTGCGCCTTTTCCGGAAGAGATAGTTGTTTCATCACTGCCGGGCTTTTTAGAGACAAAAAATATGTTCGATATCTCCGACTCTTTCTTCATATAAAAAGCTGGAGAATGTGTACTAACAAACATCTGGATCTCATTGGAGTATTCTTCAAACTCGTCGGCCAGCTTAAAAGTTTTGAGCAACTCCAGACCATTTTCCGGTTCCTCAACCCCCCAAATGGTACATACCTTCATGGATCCCTTGTTGCGAGATTTTTGATCTTCATGAGCAATGTAACGCAAAATAATTGGAATATGGCGAGCCTGAATTCCGTCCCCGCGTGCCGTTAGTGGCACATGGATAGAATCTTTATTAAGGCAAGTTTCAAATATGAGAGCTTTGAAAATTTCATTGAGATCGTCTGGGAATGCCAGTATGCTTTCTAACGCCAGCTGTTTCTCAACCGCCGCACTCAATTCCTCAGTATAATTTTTCAGCGCATCAGAGAATGATTTTACTGACTGCTCCAAAGGGTTATTGATTGAAGAAAACACAGCGGAATATAGGTCTCCCAACAGTGTTTTGTAGTATTCCGAGCTTTTTACCGCCGGTACATAGCGGTATTTGATACGACGCAAAGCGCCAGGAACTCTTGATTTTGGGGCAGGTGCATTTCCCTCAGAATTTGTGATTGATTCTTCGAAATAGCCTCCTGTTCGCCAAACCTTAGTCCATGTATATTCTCCGGAGTCAGAATAGGTATCCGGAATTTCAAACTTTATGGTAATTTTTATTTCTTTTGTTGAGTGACTTGTATTAGGAAACAAGTATGAAAAGTCATTTGAAAAAGAAAACTTTTTGCCATAGTCGGTCTCACCTGTAAAGAATAGATTGAGGGCTTTCAAAACGTTTGATTTTCCGGCATCATTCAAGCCGACAAAGATATTGAAATCTTTTGAAGTGATCAATTCGTTTCTAATAGACCTGAAGTTTTTGATTCTGATGGACGATATTTTTATTCTCTTTTCAGCCATTACAAAACCTCATTCCACCGCAGCTTGTCCGTTCATAAGCATCGGAAGAAGCCAATCACGGAGTTTTGTGAGTTCACGATTTTCTTTCTGGCAATGACCAATTTTCTCATGAATTGGAGCAACGATTTTAGAGAATGCTTGAATGATCTTGGATGGCGGCAAAGCAATTCGGCTCTGCTCCAGGTGATCTGTTGTGATATGTCCCATTGTCGTTTTTCTTGCCTCTGCCATTTTAACAAAGTTGATTACATACGCAGAAAACTGGTGATAAACATATTCCTTCGAAAAGCCGTTGATCGGGACAACCTTGAAGATGTGCTGATTGAGTCCGGCATCTCCTCCAAACCAATACATGACCTCCAGCGTTGCTGACCAAGAGAACAGAATATCGCCATCAAAGATTTTATGCTTTTCAGGAATGCTTGCCGACACTTTTTCAGTATCTGCTGTAATTCCTTCATGCATTTCTTTGATTTTCACTACAGGTAGTTCTGCTTCACTTTCTTTTGGCCTATATTTTTGGCATGCTAAACCATTAATCGGCTCAGCAATAGAATACAGATTATCTACACTCCACCCCATCGGTATCTCACGCTTGAGCTGCTCATTCCAAACCATATCGCCGCCGGAGGAACGATAGGGTTTTCCGTTTTCATCCGGAAAGTCAAACTGCGTAAACCAGTAGTCATAGAGCGTTTTTGCCATAGTTTCGAGTTCAGCACAGATGCAAGTGTTTAAAGAAATCTTGCTATCAACTTCTCGTATACTCCCTATGAGATGTCTTTGCGCATCATACGGAATGTCTACGACCCGAAACGAATCTAAAATCTGCATGGTTAAAAATTTAGTTTGCGATCCCTGTGCAATTCGTTTCAAATGTTGAAGAGATAACTCCAGCGAATACTTGACATAGTCAATATCATACCCATCTCTTGCTGTGATTACATAAGTGCGCTGATAAGCATTGAACTTGCCTTTGAATCTTTGAATATGAAAGTTGCCTTGAGCATTATTTCCCGCAAGTAAAACCACATCATCATCGAATGCAAATGTATCAATTCTCAACGGATCGGGCGCACATGTAAAAAACGGATACTTTCCATTAGGAATTCCGGCATTTGCGTCGAGTTTTCCGGTTGTAATATTGCACACTTGAGTAAGAGATTTAGTTTTCATATTTTACTCGCCCCAACTGCTTCCTGATCTCATCTTCTAAACGGCGACTTTCTGCAAACATCTCATCCAATTGCGCAGTAAATCCGTTCATCTTTTCCGTAAATTCTTCCGGTGTCAGCTCCACATATTCGATCTTGACCTCGAAATACTGGCCGGCAGAAAAGGAGAGTTTTTTTGCCTCAATGTCCGCGTAGCTGACAGCCACACAGAAATCCTCTTCAGCCTTTCCGGCATTGAAGATATCGATGATACGCGTGATCTCATCATCACTCAACACAGTACGTTGATTTTTGCCGTCCACCTTCTCCTTGGTACCCAGTTTGGATGCGTCCATCAGGATCACATCGCCATCGGTGTTTTCGCGGTCAACAAACAGAATGGTAACATTGGTGCCGGTGGTGGCAAAGATGTTAGAAGGCATGGAAATAACGCCTCTCAGCATCCGTTCTTTTACCAGATACTCACGTATCTTCTTAGGGATGCCTGATCCAGCGGTCAGAAAACCAGTGGGCACAACAATAGCGGCTTTACCCTTGGGTGCAAGGGAGTACAGAATGTGCTGAATGAACAGCTGGTAAACCGCCATACCGTCTTTATCCTTCTTCGGGATACTGGGTACACCTGCGAAAAAGCGTTCCTTGTGCTTATCACTTGCCAGCTCCGGTTGATTATCGCTGAAATCCATGTTGAAGGGTGGATTGCTGACGATGTAGTCAAATTGTGCCAGTCCATTCTTCTTTGCATTCAAATGGCGGGGTGCAATCAGGGTATCGTCATGCACCACATTGCCCAAAGAGTGGACAAGGTTATTGAGAATTAGATTCAAACGCAGGAACTCGTTGGATTTAGCGGAAATATCCTGCGTAAAAATAGTACAGTTATCCTCACCGATCTGGTGCGCCAGAGCCAGTACCAGTGTGCCGGAACCAGCAGCAGGGTCATAAACGGACACATTGCTGACATCGCCTTGCACCATAATGCGGGCAATAATATTTGCGATGGCGTGCGGGGTATAGTATTCGGCGTACTTGCCGAAATCCTTGTTGTAGTCCTTGATCAGATACTCGAAAATCTGCGCAAAGAAATCGTACTTCTGTTCAAATACATCGGCAAAGGTGAATTCCACCAGCTTATTGATGATGGCGCGACAGAACAAGGGCTTCTTGGCACTCTCGATGACATACTGAGAAATAGGGTCAAACAGGCGGATCTTTTCCTCACCGCCGGTTTGGACGGAAAAGATGTCCAGATTACAGTTTGCAATATCTACCAGCGTATCGTCAAACAACTCATGGAACGGATAGGGACTGCCGTCTGCCTTGCGCATGGTTTCGTCGTTTTGATGGTTGAACAGATAGGAAATATAGTGCGTCTTTTTCAGCTTGGCCGTGCTGCCGCCCAGCATCATAGTAAGCATTTCATACTGATCGTCCGGCATGGCAGACAGTGCTTCCTCGATGTTTTCTACATTGGCAAGCGCCGGATCTGCTTTTTTTGCTTCATAGAGGAATTTGTCACTGAGGTATTTATACAGGAACACCTGCGTAATGATCTTATACTCGCCGGGAGAGCCGCCCAAGCCAAAATTGGCGCAGATGGTCTTGAGATCGTCGATCATTCGCTTTGTTCTGAGGGTAATATTTTCAATTTGCATTATGCTGTCCAAGTTCTTTCTGCGAAGTATTCGCCGGAGATGCAGGTGTCAATGTAACGCACCTGATCCAGTGTGGGCTGTACTCCGTGGGTGCGGCACGACTGAATAATCGTGGGCATGATCTCCTGTGTGAAATAGGCATGGTTATCCATCATGCGCTGGTTTTTCAGCACCTTCTGATCGACCTCTGTTTTCACACCCATGAGGATGCCGAAGATGATGGGATCACCGCCGATGGGCGGCGGGGTTTCTTTCAGCCGCTTGTGGGTACGCATATACTTTGCATCGTTGCCGTATTTGGCGCAAAGCATTTGGTCGCGCAGATTTTGCTGTGCGGCGGCCTTGCGGATGCGCTCCAACTCGTCAATGTTAGCCTTCATTTCGTCTGCCGTCAGTTCCTCAATGTTCTTCTTTTTGAAGATGCGCTTAAGTTCATCCAGCAGAGAGATATATTCGGGATCCTTCGGGTCAAGGCTGCGCTCCAGTTCACGGCGGGTCTTTTCCAGAATATCCTGGAACTTATCCGCAATGACCATTTCATCCTCGGATACCTTGCGAAAATGGAACTCCACCTGATCTAAAGCCATATTCAGCAGACCGGAAACATCTTCGCTATTCTGGAGATTTTCTTTGAGATTGACCAGATTGATGCGGTTGTTGACCTCGTTGTAGAGGGCGTGGAGCGTGTCCATGCTGAAACGCTGGGCAAGCTCGTCATAACCGAACAGCTTGATGATATTGAACAGTTCCTTGTAGGTATCAAGCAGTCTGCGCAGATCCAGCAGCTCTTTTTTGTCATCCAGAGCCGTGATCTGCTGAGAGAACAGCTCGGCGTTGTCTGTTGCGTACATAAAGAGCTTGTCCTGAATCTCCTGCAAATCCTGTTCGATCTCTTCCTGAGATTTGAAGATATCACGATATCGCTCAAATTCATCGCCCAGCTCAGCCTGCAATTCTTTGAAGTAGGCTTCGTTGGTCTTGTCAAATTCGGCGCGGATATCGGCAAAGTCCACCACATAGCCATAGCGGAAGGACTTATAGGGACGGTTGACGCGAGTGAGGGTCTGCAGAAGGTTGTGTTCGCGGATCACGCGGCCAAGATACTGTTTTTTCAGACACGGAGCGTCGAAGCCGGTCAGCAGCATATTGTAGACAACCAGAATGTCGATCTTACCTTTTTTGAAATCATCCTGATAACCACGACGGGTTTCCTTGTCATCCACATCATGCAGAATGAGCACATGGCTGAAATCGGAGTAGTTGCCCAGCTCGTCCTCTACCATACGCGCCTGATCAGAGGAGTCGCAGACGATCATGGCACCGATGGACTGGTCATTCAGTGCAATCCGGCTGCGTTTGAAATCGTCAACGATATACTCCACCAAGGCAGCAACATATTTCGGATGTGCGTAGACATCTTTCTTCTTAAAGGAGCCTTTCTGTGTTTCCAGTTCGTCCAGAACAGATTGAAGCTTTGCGCGATATTCAGTCTTAATACCCTCACGGATCAGTTTGAGGGTGTAGCCGTCCGCGATGGAACGGTTGTAGTAATACTTGTGGATGTAGTCGCCGAAAACATCCTTGGAGTTGTAGCCATCACCGATCAGAGGTGTACCAGTCAGTGCGATCATGACGGCTTCGCGGTCAGATGCCATCAGATTCGCAAGGAAGGACCCCTTGGGGTTATAGCTGCGGTGGGCTTCATCCATGAAATAAACGCGCTGAACGCTAACATCATAGTCAGATTTGCGGGCGATAGATTCCGTGGAGAATTTTTGAATATTCACAACGGTAATGGTATCTTCACCGCTATTGTTCGCGGCACCAATGGTGCGAATGTTTTTGATAAAATCCTCTTTGGAATTGACCTTTTCCACATGGAGGCCACGGGCGGCAAATTCCTCGGATGCCTGTGTCAGCAGGTCAAGGCGGTCAACGATAAAATAGAACTTGGCAATCTTGCCCTGTTTTTGATAGTAGTCACGCAAATAACGAACATTGTGGAAGGCCAGCGCGGTTTTCCCGCTGCCCTGCGTATGCCAGATAATACCGTGCTGCGCGCCCTCGTTCAGCTTCTTCTCAATAGCAAGAGTTGCAAAAAACTGCGGGTAGCGCATGACATGCTTCTGGAGAGTTTTGATGCCGTTTTTGTCGGAGCGCTCTACATATGCAAAGCCATAGCGCAAAAGCATAAGAAAGCGCTTATGCGAAAACAGAGATGTAATAATCCTATTGGTTGGCGACAGTTCGCTCAGATTAGTGATGTATTCATTTGTGCCTTTGATGGACACAAGGTTGTTATCTTTCAGAATAAAATCGGCTTTGGTATCGTCGATTGCAGGAATAGCGGTAAGGATGACCGGATCTTCCTCGCGGAAACGGTTGAAGAACAGCTTCTCATAGCTGCTGGACGCATAGAAAGCACCCTCAATCGGCTCTACATCGGAATCGTTATACTCCATGTTGTTGGAAAACACCATCAGTTGGGTGATATTGACGAACCGGCGAAACACTTTTCTTGAGAAGCGAGAATTGATGCGGTTATGCTCGGCAATAATACCGTCTTTGTTGTTGGGTTTTTTAACCTCCACAAAAGACAGCGGTATACCGTTGATCAGCAGAATGATATCTGGTCTAAACTCGTCATCACCGTTACGATATGTCAGCTCCGTCACAACATGATAGGTATTACGGGAACTATCCTCAAAATCAATCAGGCGGATACCGTTAATTCCGTTGAGCAGGATATTGTAAAACGCCTTGCCAAGATCTTCGTTTGAAAGCTTGACAGACAGCTCGGAAATCAGCGCGGCGGCATCGTGTTCGGACAAAGTTTTGCCGTTGATGTGACTGATACTGTTACGGAATATTTCAACAAAGATATTGGTATCCGTATGAATTTCTCCCTGATAATCTTTTAGGGAAAGATATTCATATCCCAAGCGGGTCAGATGAACAAGTGCCGGTATTTTCACTCTTGAGTTCTCGTTGTGTTTCATCTACCAGCCCTCCTTCCAAGTCCGATTATTGTCTGGTGAAGTGACCATTTGGGTCGAGTTGTAAACCAAGGGGTTAGTGCGCCCATTCGCACCCGCGAGGGGTAAGGCGCGTGATATTTTCGAGTCAGAGTCGCTGTTGTCTGCGGCTCAATTTTTATTTTCGGCGGGTTTCTTGATGTACTTTCCGCTTTTGATTTTCGCATCTGCGGGCTTCGGCTCATCGTCTGGGATTGCCCATCTGTTACCGATTTTCACCGCACCCGGTATGCGTTCTTCGTTGCACAATATCTGTATGCGCCGTGATGAAATACCCCACCTCTCGGCGGTCTGCGGGACAGAAAGATACTTCATGGTTGCAGCCCTCCCGGTCTGTCTTCTCGGCTTGTTCGCCTGATCGTAGTTATAATAAATCATTATATATGATAGTCCGATTAGCGAATAAAATCAAGAGGTTTTCCGAAAAGTTCAAAAAGTATTTTCAAATCGCACAGACAGGGGTTTGGGTACTCCCAACAAGAAAAATGAGCGTAAGGGCTGAAAGCCCGAAACGCCCATTTTGCCGATGTGTACGGACATCGGCTGTGCTTGCTATTCTCAAAAATCTCATATACGCATCTCTAATGCGCTCTCGTTTTCAGAAAAAATGAGGGCGCATTTTTATTTTCGTCACAATTCATATCCAACACAGGAGGGATCAAATTATGTCGGAACGTACTCGCCCCATACGCATTGAGTTCTGCGTCACCGAACAGGAGAAGAAACTCATACAACATAAGATGGCGCAACTCGGCACCCACAGCATGGGAGCGTACCTTCGCAAGATGGCGATTGACGGCTACATCATCAAGGTGGACTACACCGAGCAGAAAAAATTAGCTACTGCCGTCAGTCGAGCTGCTGCAAACATTAACCAAATCTGCCGCCGAATCAACAGCACCGGGCATTTCTACGAAGAAGACGTTGCTGCGCTGAAAGAAAAACAAACAGAGATATGGGAGCTGCTGCGACAACACCAAAAGGAGGAACTATGACCACAACGGGATTATCCATGTGTGGATTTTCTGTCGCCGGTTTTTCAGATGGTGGATAACTTGACGCTCCGAAGCATACCGTTATTGGATTTCCGGACGGCGGATTTCCGAACGTTCACAGAGGATGAAATTCATACCCAAATCAATAAGAAATAAATTAACTCTCAATATAGTCATCCATCAATCTATCAATACAATTTTTTCGATGGAGAGGATGGGATAGGAGGTCACAATGACAGAGAACTTTTTACGCTTTACCGTTGAGAGCCTTTCGGCATCTTACATACCGTTCCCGCGGTTTCTAATGGAGGACAGTCTTGCGGATCTCTCCAACGATGCAAAGGTGCTGTATGCGCTTATGATGGACAGAGCAAGTATATCAAAGGTCAACGGTTTTATCGAGGCAGACGGCACAATTCGTCTGTACTACACTGTAGAACAAGCGCAGAAGAAGCTGCACCGAAGTCGGCAGTGTGTCACACGCATATTCCGAGAGTTGGAGTCAAGCGGTCTGATCTGCCGCAAGAAACAGGGGCTTGGAAAGCCTGCGCTGATTACGCTCAATTATCCGTCCAATGCAAAACTGATCCAGCCGAAGGAGACAGGAGAGATTCTGTCAGGATAAAGGTCGAAAATCGGATATTTTTTGCCCCACAAGCGACGCAAACGCTGTGGGGCATATCTTTACTCGTCCGCGCCATAAACCGCGCTTGTGCGCCGTGAAGGGAGGAACAGAATGGAGAAAAAGAACGGCTATGATATGAATGATGTCAATTGCGCTGAGATTCCGGAGTTTGTATATGAATCTCTGGCAAGGAGCCTGCTGCCGGTGATTCAGAAGTATTATGAAAGCGATGAGGGCAAGCGGGCATTTGCTGAGTGGAAGGAGAAAAAGGAAACTGCAGAGAAAAGCTCTACATAAACCCAACGGGAGGATTGCCATACTCAGCAGTCCTCCCGTTTTTTCGTTTACCAATCTACAATTTCCTCGATATAAACAATAAATCCGAACCCGTTTCCGATTGGATAAAGGTTCGGATTATATTGTTTTGGTGGAGATGAGGGGAGTCGAACCCCTGTCCGAAAATCCATCCACACGGCTTTCTTCGGGTGAAGTCATTCTTTTGTGATTCCCGTTATCCCGCGCCGGATGACAGGCTCGGGTTATCGGTAGCTCTTTTGTTCATGGCAGCTTTAAGGGCGAAACCACTGCTCACGTTCACTGCTGATTGATGCCCGGATGAGAGCCGCAGTACTCACTCATCGGACATGCCGCACTTAGGCAGCAGCTAATTCGAGATTATCGTTAGCGTTTAAATTTAAGTTTGCCAATTTTTAAGAGATCAAGCGTCTCTACCCGCTTACCGTATTTCAAAATCCCCGTCGAAACCTTTACATCCCCATGTTCCTGACGGTCAATATCCGTCTCGCGCGCGAGTTTTCATCGTGCGCTCGATGTTGCGGTCGGCTTCTTTCGCGGCGGCGGCGTCGCGCTTGTCGTAGAGCTTCTTTCCTTTGCACAGTCCGATCTCGACCTTGACCCTCGAACCCTTGAAGTACATCGAGAGCGGAACCAACGTCAGCCCTTGCTGCGACACGGTGCCGAGGAGCTTGTTTATCTCCTTCTTGTGCATCAGCAGCTTCTTTTTGCGCAGAGGCTCGCGATTGAAAATATTGCCCTGCTCGTAGGGGCTTATGTGTATGCCCTCAGCGAACATCTCGCCTTTTTCAATGCAGCAATAGGAATCCTTGAGATTCACTCCGCCGCGCCGGATTGATTTGACCTCGGTGCCGAAAAGCTCTATGCCCGCCTCATACGTATCAAGTACGAAGTAATCGTGACGAGCCTTCTTGTTCGGCGCGATAAGCTTCGTGCCGGTTTTGTTGTCCGCCATGATCACACTTCCTCTCAAAACATACATACCGGACCTTCCGATCGTATATATATTATAACACATTCTTTTGAATTTTTCAAGAGGTTTCGGTTAAGATTATTCACCTATAATCAAATATTATTCGACACAGCCGGAATATCCCGGCGCATTTTTATTTTGACGGGACGCGGAATACGTAAAAAAGCAATTTTGGGGCTCAAAAATGCTGCTTTTTGATATACTTTCTGTCCGTGATCTGGTATAATAGAGTAACGAAGCAGTTGATTCTGACTTTTATCAGAAAGGGAAAACAAAATGAAACGTTCATATTTAAGAAATGTATCGCTTTTCCTCACGCTCCTGCTTGCCGCGTCTTACATGGCGGCATGCGGGGAGGGGAAGATCGCCGATGAAACATCGGTGAATGATACCGGCACGACTTCCGGGAACGTGACCGGGGAACATGACGAATTTGCCGATATGGATCTCGGCGGACAGGAGATAAGGATCTACACGAGCACTAATGCCGATGTGGTTTCCAGAACCTCCAATTATCTTATCGAGGGTCCAGGCGAAGAGACAGGTGATGTTGTTCAGGATTCGGCGTATTTCCGTAACCGCAGCGTCGAGGAGACACTTAACGTCAAGCTTGTTTATACTGACTACGACGTGAACTACGCCAGCGCGGCGGCTGAGATATCGAAACTTGTGATGAGCGGTGACGATCTCTACGACATAATTATCTCCAAGCTTTATCCGATGGCGGGGCTTTCAGCTGAGGGAAATTTCCGGAATATCGCGAACGCGCCGTATATCGACACTACACAGGATTACTGGTATGACGGATATATGTCAGAACTCTCGCTCGACGGCAAGAAAGAATATATTCTCGCCGGGGACTATTTTATAGATGTCCTCCGCTCCGCGCACGCCCTCTATTTCAATAAGGATCTTCTCGAAACTCATACTGGCGACGGAGACGCGCTGTACAAGGATGTCCTCGACAATAAATGGACGTTCGATACTTTCCTCACCTATGTGAATGGGATGTATTCCGATCTGAACGGAAACTCGGAGCATGACATAGGTGACCAGTATGGTTATGTTGCCTTTCAGACATGGGGACCGATGATCCCATTTCTTGTTTCCGCTGGCCTGAAGCTCACTGAGAAAACGTCAGATGGCAAGCTGAAGATCGCGATGAATAATGAGAACTCAGTGCGGCTGCTTGAGCTACTCAATAAGATTTTTTACAGTGAAGCAACGTGTGTGACTGAGTTTATGAAGCTTGATGAAGACGCTATTCAGGCACAGAACAATTTGTTCAGAAATGGGCGCTCACTTTTTCTCGGTTCAAACCGTCTTGGCTCACTTGAGCTATTGCGCGACGTCGAATTCGAGGTCGGAATAGTTCCGTATCCGAAATTCGACCCGAACCAGAAGGAATACGTCTCGTCGTCGCACGATACGACCGAAATCGGCGTGATACCTGTGACCTGTCAGAATTTTGAGAATGTCTGCGCGGTTCTTGAGGTACTGAACCGAGAGACAGCGAAGCTTGTGATCCCGGCGTATTATGAGACGGGACTCAAGGTCAAGTATTCGCGTGATGATTATTCGTCACAGATGATCGACATAATCCACGGGAACATCGGCGGTTCATTCGCTCTCGCGTACTCTAACAACTGCGACGCGATCTTCCAGCAGACGGCGTTCTATCTTCCACTTTCGAGAAAGAGCAATGATTTCTCGTCAAATTTCGCGAAGTACGAGGCGGCGGCACAGGCGAAGCTCGACAAACTCGTTGAGAATTTCTCCTCGCTTGATGAATGAATGTCAGAATAAGTTGAATATAAATGGGGCTGTCGCAAGTTTGGAGATTACTTCCATTTGATGGTCAATATGAACAATTTTCGAAGTCCATACCATATTGGCAAACTTGAATTATTGTGCATAATGCCATGAAAATGGAAATATTACCCTTAAATGCGACAGCCCCATCTATATTATTCTGTATATCCTCCGCGGTCTTTATATCGTATTCCTCGATTGATCTCGGGACGATCTCTCACTTGTCGTCTGTCATCGACGGTGATTTTCTTGATCTTCCCAATTTTATTCTCCTGTGTTTTTTTATTCTATTATACCACAGATTCGGGGAATTTACAGAAAAAGTTTAATAGGCTCATCCAAACCCGAGTACCACATTAAATCAGAGTTTCCTTATGTATCCACCTCAACAATATAAGTAACTTCCACCTCATGCCCCGCCGCTGTGCGGTCGCCCCGCGTGAACTTTATGGTTCGTGCGGGGCTCATTTTCTTAACCATCTGTCCGCCGACCGAGCCGGCCTGCTTGGAGGTAAGTTCTCCGTTATAGCCCTGCTTGAGGTTGACACCGACCTCCCTTGACGTTCCTTTTACATCTTGAAATTTCTCTGTCACTCTGCTTTTTCGTCCGTCACGGGCAAGCCGCCTATAGGTTGCTTGTCCTGAAGCTCGCCTATGAATTTGTATATTATCCGGATATTCTGCCTGTATTCAGGCTTCTTCCTCGACTGATGCTTCACACCATCCGGCAGCTCCTTGGGTCCGACCTCTATCCGCTCAACGAATGTCTGCAATATATCACGGTCCAGCACTTCTATATGCGTATACTTTCTCGCGAGCGCGAAAAAACGCGCGTAATTTTCCCCGATCTCCGCCGCCGGATCTCCCGTATTTCCGCTCAGTTCCTCTATAGTCTTTCTGAGCCCCAGAGACTCAGTCTCAAGGTCTGACACCATAGCCTTCAGTCTGTCATCGTCAAGATTTCCCTCGGCGTTATCAAAGTACAGCTTCGTGATGATCCTGTTGATCGTCTCAAGACGCGCCACGGCTTTTTCCTTCTGCTTTCCTGCCGCCTCGGCATCCACCCCCTGAGTCCTTGTTTTTATAATGTCCTCGACCATGACACGTATCTCTTCATCAGTAAAGGATATCAGCGAGTTGAGATCCCGTCTCACGATCTCAATAAGATCCGAATATCTGATGCGCACCCCTTCACACGGGTTTGATATATCCGACCGCTTGTGAGTACACGTGAGATACCAGTACTTTTTACGCTCATTCTTGTAGACAGTTCCCGCCGAACACAGCGCGTGTCCGCACCTTTCGCAGACGGCAATCCCTCCGAATATGCTGTTCCGGAACTGCCCGCTGTCCTGAAACCTCTTTGTCCCCTTCCCGAGGTTCTTCTGCGCGCGCTCAAATACATTCTCCGTGACAAGCGCCTCGTGCGTGTTCTTCGTTACGATCCAGTCTTCCTCAGGGATACTTACTTTCTTTTTTGACTTAACGCTGACCTTGCGGCTCCGACCCAGAATTGTGTGTCCGAGATAGACACGGTTTTTCAGAATACGCTTGACCGTTGTGTAATTCCACACGTCCGACGCACGGAGCGCCCCTTCATCGCTGAAATCGTCCCTGTAAAGGACCCGATACTTCAAAGGCGGAATAATACCATCCCTGTTGAGATCAAGCGCGATCTTACGGGACGAATCGCCCTCAGCCGCGCTTCTGAATATGCGCTGTACAACCGGCGCCGTCATTTCATCCGGGACAAGAAGATTCTTATTTCTGCCGTCCTTGCGGTAACCATACGGCGGGCAGGCACAGTACAGACCATTCTCGCGCTTGTTTTTCAGAACATCCCTGACCTTCCGTGAACCGTCGCGCAGGTAGACCTCGTTCATCGCAAACTGGAAAGGCGCCATTATATTGTCATGCTCCGTATCGAAATTATCCGCGATCGCGATATAGCGGATGCAGTTCTCAGGGAAAAACTGCTCCGCGTAATAGCTCGACTCGCGCATATCACGACCAAGTCTCGATAAATCCTTAGTTATCACAGTGTTCGCCGAACCGTCGCTCAGCTGCCGCAACATCTCCTGAAACGCCGGGCGGTCAAAATTTCCGCCCGACCATCCGTCGTCCACAAACTCCCGCACGAGAGTAATGTCGTTCTGCCTGCAATAGTCCGAGATTATCATTCTTTGGTTCTTTATACTTCCGGATTCGCACGCCTGCATTTCCTCGCGGGAAAGCCTCAGATACGCGAAAGCCAGAATCATTTTGCCGGTTTTCATCTTGCCTCCTTACCCATACCGACTCCACGATAAATATTATACACCTCTACGCCCTGTCGTGTCAATGGTGGGTTCTGGCAGTCAGCTCCGCCGGAGAGCTCAAGTATGCGGTCATGCACAAGATCGACCGCGCTCTGCCTGCCCGCATACGCACGACAGACCTCATAAACCACACCGTCAAGCTCGACATTATGGCGAATACCCTGATAAGTTCCCTGCTCTCTGTCCGTTTTCATATCTTCCTCCGTATATCCCGAAATCATTTTCCTTATAAATCGGTTCAGGATTATTTTGTACCGACGCATCCGGGTTCAATCATATATGGATAACTGTCATATCTCCGGTACGAAAAAAATTTTGAATTATTGTAGTATTCGGGCGGTCAATTTCGTTATTATATGTAGAACTATACACTATCGGAGTTCGCGAAAAAATTTACATCTGGAGTAATTGACAAGTATACATGATCAGTGTTATAATGTGCGTATAAGCGCAGTCAGCCGTATTACGGTTGCGGCGACACACCGTCTGAGCGAGAACGGAAATCAGATTTTATCGGGAATGAATATGAAAACACTGCTTATTTCACTTATCATACTGCTTGCGCTGAGCATTTCCTCCTGCGCGGGCACGAAACCTGAGCATAATGACATTGAGTCATCGAACGACCGGTGGTTTGTCGCCGTGATGGCGGCGTTCGCTATAGCTCCGAACGATCAGGATAAAACATTCTCATCACCGGACGGCAAATATATCCTGCGCGCGTTCGATGAAAACACAAATACCCCGGCAGAGCTGACAGATTATAGCCTCATCGTGATATCCGACGCCGAGACCGGAAAGGTATTGTATGAAGGCAAAAAGATGTACCGCAATATTGACGTCACATGGGACGCTCAGCGCGGATACGCCGTGATATCGCATGGTATTTGCGGATATTCCCGCGACGTCGATATTATCGATATTCAGGGTTCTGTGCTGCTCGAGCTCCCGGAAGAGCGTGATATCAGAGCGCTCGCTGCCGCTGAGACCGGGAAGGAGAACGTCGATGATTATTTCAGATACGTTATCGAGTTCACCGGCTTTTCGGAAAATCAGGCGGAATTCAGATTCGCGTTCTCGCACCCGGTTTTTCACGACCGGATATCGGGGCAATATTCGTTCGATATTGAAGATAATGTGATTACCGGGTTTCAAGCCACAATATCGGAGGATATTTCAGACTGGATGATCCCATGACCGCCTCCGGCGTTGAAATATCGATTTTTGAACCTGACAGAGAGAAAACCACGCGTATGAAGAAGTTAATCATCGCTGTCCTGACAATTCTGGCTTTGTTTATCTCCTCATCATGCGGGCGAAGAGAAACAGAACTTTCGTCTGATGATACCGAAGGGACAGTTCACATCGATTCCACAATCAACGATTCCACAACCGACGAAACTACAATCAAAGACACAACTGCCAATGATACAACTGTCCCGGAATCGACCGAATCTCCAGATATACCTGAGACCACCGCGGAAACGATCACGTCCGAACCCGGCACTGCATCTGATAATCTCAAGATTGCCAGTGTATTGCTGACAACAGAATTACCAGTCTTCCTTCGCTTCAGAGTCTCCTCAAACCATGGGCTGCTGCAAGAAACATTGTTCAGAAAATTGAAGATAGCGATATAAAGGCGGCGATCGTCAGGGTTATAAACAGATTCAATGAGGAGGACGCCAATACCTATCTGACGCTCATGAAAGCCACTTTATGCGGCGCGCTCAAACTTAGCGGCGCGAAAGAGGAAGAAGATCTGCTGCTCCGGCGCGTCGAGGCTCTTAACAAGAAGATGCTTGAAATTGTCAATGAAAGCGTTGAGAATGGCGAGGACATTGAGTCACGGGAGGATGAGTTCAAAAATATCTCAGATGAGATATCCAGACTCAATGAACGTATCAGCGCGATCCGGAAAGCCGCCGGGCAGGATGTCAACGCGAGAAGGCGGATGGAGTTCATTGAGAAACAGCTCGCGAAAATGAAATGTATGATAACTGAGTATTATGATTTCGCGGAAACGGTTGTGCGGCAGATTGTTGAGTGCGTTAAGGTATTTGACGGTGGGAAAGTTGAGGTTGTATTCGAGGGCGGGTATGTGGTGGAGGAACAGGTGTAAGAATAAACAAGCGGATTTGCGGAATATTCGCAATCACCGACCGACTGCGTGAAGAAATCACGCTAAGCCCTTGACAATTTGCAGGAAATGCGATATAATATTACCAGACATTCGCAAAAAACCGCACGTAGAATTTTAATTTTGCGTGCGGAAAGTTGGTGAAACAACCAGAGTATTCAATGGTGTCGAACTTCCTGTATATGACCGCAAGCGCACAGTATGCGACTGCTTCATTATCTATTCTCTTACGGATTTTGACAGCCGTGTTACAGTTGACGTTGATTTATAGTGACCAAAACCGGCAACGACTATATTTCGTTCAAAATCAAAAATGCGACACTTGTGTTAAAATAAAGAACGATATACCGTTTGAGACCATTGACAGGTAATTCAAGGTTATTGATGATGACAATACCGTTCTCGCGGCTGTTGAGCAGGGTCATGGGGACCGGTGCGAACTACAGAAAAAATCCGTTTTCATTGATAAATACAAGACAGAACGCTATGAGCTGAGAAAAATCAGAGACAATATTTATCAATGGACGACAGGATACGATACATTCTTAGGGTATATGAGCGGCGTGTTAGAATATGAGTAAGCCACTTCTCACATAATGGAGATTTACGGATGAAAAAAGAAAACAACAACACATTTTCAATATTTGACAGCGTCTTGGAGGAAGTCACCGCTGATGCCAGCCCGAAGATCGACGTCGTGAATCTGACATTCGAATCGGCTGTATCAATGAACTGGACAGAGCTTTTTTCCGGCTTCGACTCAATTTGCGCGATAACTTTCTCGTCGGGCGTCGGATTCATGTATAAACTGCTCGATATGTTTGAGACAGCCGAGGTCATATTCGGCTGTGAAGACGTGATGTCAAACACTGTCCAGGAAATAATGGCATATCAGAACAAGCTTATCGAACGTATGCGCGATGAATTATCTGATAAAAAGCAGGCGATGCTCGCCCGCATCGATTCGGGTGAGGTAAGATTCTATGTGTCGCGAGGAAAAATCTCTCACGAAAAGATGTATCTTCTCTCGTCAAGGGACGGCAGGAAACGTGTCATCACAGGTTCTGCGAATATGTCATATAACGCCTTCTCCGGCACACAGCGGGAGAATATCTGCTGTATCGACGGCGAGCGCGCGTATGATTGGTATTTTGAGTCGTTCAGCAGACTGAAGAGTGAATCATCGGATGAGATAACTCATAAGGCTATAGATATTGCGGATATTTCAGAAAACATAGATGAGCTTCCGATTTCGCAGACGATAAAAGTAAATAAGGTCGTCGAAATTGTTCCGGATCGCGATAACGATGAAAATGTTGAGTTTTCGCTTGACACGCGGAATCTCGCGAACAGACTGACTCCTTTGATGCCGAAAGCCGACCGTAAGACCGGTCGTATTCTCGTGTCATCCGACATGATCACAAAACTCAGACGCCAGCTGCGTGATGACGAGATAAAAAAGAAGGAGCAGGAGAGCGTGTATCCGCGGCTTGTAATCGACACTGACACAGCAAAAGTAACTCTGAATGACAGCTTGCTCGACCTTAATCCGCCTGAGAATGAAGTCGCGCGCGATGTGAGGCTTTTTATCAGATACATGGATGGTTACAGCCAATTCCACGGAAACTTCACTGATATGCAGCAAAGGTATTTCGAGTTTGCGAACTGGTTCTTCTGCTCGCCGTTCATGGCAAAAATGCGTGATATGGCGGCAAGATTCGATCAGAACCGACTGCCATATCCGGTGTTCGGTCTGATTTATGGACAGAGCAAGGCGGGAAAGACGAGCTTTCTTGAGACTCTGCTGAAGATGATGATCGGTCAGAAGCCGAAGATTCCGGCACAGGAGTTCACAAGATCAAGCATCGAGGGACTAAAGCATAAGGTCGAGGGTTGTCCGATAATAGTCGACGATATGGTCAACACGCGTTTCAATCAGCACGCTATAGAGACGATTAAAACAGAAGATTTCGGAATAAGTGAGCATCTTATACATTATCCCGCCGTAGTGATAAGCGCGAATGAGGATGTGAAGGCTGTTTCCCCGGAGATAATACGCAGGACGGTCATATGCCGCGTAGAGGCGGGACTTACTAACACTGAGGTCATGACAAACAATGTGGTCAGATCAGTTCAGAAAGAGATCGGAACGGCGTTCTACCGTGAATATCTAAGACGTATGCTTGAGATAGTTCCGAATCTTGTCGAGCAATTGAAATCTGACGATTCCGACAGATCTCCGGATATACTGAAGGAATCTTCAGACGTCATATATGACATAATCGCGGAGCATTCGGAAATCCCAGCGTATGTCAGGCATCTGACTCTCGAAAACTATTTCAGTGAAAAAGTCACAGGAAAATACGCCATAAAAACAATTCGGAACGCATGGCGCACCAGTCCGAAAACCTTCACAGTCGATGAGCGTCGGAATGAACTGAGGTATGACGCGGGAGCTACATACGAAGCGGATCGTATAATAAAGGAGCTTCCCGAGAATCTTGAGGCTGCTAAATCCCGCGACAGCATAATCATGAATCTGAACGAGGCGAGGGAGTTCTTTGGAGTGAAATTTAAAAAAAGTTGGTTATGGTGATATCCTGCATCTTTCCCGTCCACTGTAGCCATACCGTGTACAAAAAAGATGCACCCCGAAAAACGCAGGTTTTCCTGCGTTTTTCTCTACCTCAGAATCAAGCTTAAGCGCAAGAACAGAAACCATTCCATACCCGAGAACATACGAAACCGCCCCGGAGCTTCAGAAGCCCCGGGGCGATTCCGGAAAAGAAAAAGGAAAGTAAGTAAGAAAGAAAATTTGAACCGTGCTGTAATAATGATACCATATTTTACATAAAAAGTCAAGAATAACCGCGCGACAATAACCGACAATATAGATTTCACCGTTTCACGGAATACTTCTCACGGTACTTCGCTGGTGTCATCCCGATCTCACGGCGGAAAACTTTTATAAAATACGAGTAATCGTTCCACCCACACTTAGCGCAGACCTCGTCAAGCCCGGCGCCCTGTCTCAGACACAACGCGGAAAACGATACCCTGGTCGTCATCATGTAACGGCTCACCGGCACTCCGAGTTCGGCCGAAAAACACCTTGATAGATGCTCACGCGAGACATAGAGACGTGCCGCGAGATCATCCACCGTCCTTATCTCGGCACAATGCTTATTGATAAGCGCGAGCGCTCTCCCTGCGAGCATCGAACCCGCGTTATAGCGAACGCCGCCTGTCGTGTTGAAAACATCCTCGTTCTCCCAGACACGGTTCACCTCCGCGAGCACGGACATAAATTCCGCGCGCCCCTCGCATATACCTAACGGCGTCATGTCGTCCATAGCCCGACCGGCTTCAAAGAGCTTCTCCACACACCGGTCCGCCATATCGTGCGGGAGTGATATCACACACCTCTGACCAAGCGCACGATCATCAAAACAGGAAAGAAGCTCCGGCGCAAAATTTTCAAACAGCCCGCGTTCAAAACCGCAATAGACATTCTGGAGAACATCATTCTCAGTCATCCTTATGCAGTGCAGCTCGTTCTCACGCGTTATCACAACCGAACCATAATCTATAGGCCATATCATGTTCTCCACCATGTACTCGGCTTCACCGGAAATATGAATATACAGCTCGAGAAAATCGTGCGAATGCGGGTAGTGTGACCGGTTCTTCACCGGAGTGTAGGTGTTCGTCACAGAAATAACCAGGTCTTCCGATATGTTTCTGACCGCCGCTTTCTTCATCTGTTCATCCCCTTTCCGGGATTATTATATCACGTCTCCGACATTATGTCAAGGAAAATATCACATAAGCAATGTTTTTCGCAACAAAAATCATGGTATTGCCCGAAATAACGTGATATAATAGTATCAATCAAAAATGAAAGGGTTATATCCATGAAACGCAGACACAGCATTATTTCTATATTTCTTTTGGTATCACTCCTCGCGTCGTGTGGCGGAACCACAGAGCCGGAAGTGACCGATCAGCAGACCACCGATTCAGAACCTGAAACCACAAAGTACGCCGACTCTGTCCCCGAACTGAATTTCGACGAATATGAGTTCCGCACGATAGAACAGGATTCAACCAGAAACAGCTTCTTCTCCGAGGAAGAGACCGGCGAATACATGAACGACGCGATATACAAGCGCAACACGGCAACCGAGGAGCGCTTCGGAGTGAAGTTCGCCGAAACGGTAAAACAGGCATATGACGTGCTTGACAAAACCGTGTCGAACTCTGTCATGAGCGGCACCGACGAGTTCGACCTCGTCTTCGGGCAGATGTTCAATTCGGCAAAATCCGCGGTGAACGGCGGGTATGTCGACTGGAACACAATCCCATATGTCGATTTTGAAAAGCCGTGGTATACGAAATCGATTCAGGAAGCGTCCGTCGGAGGTAATCTCCTTCTCATCGAGAGCGACCTCTGCGTTATGTACACCGAGCAGACATGGCTGATGGCGTACAACAAGACAAAAGCGGATGAATACGGCGTCGAAAACCTATATTCTCTCGTCGACGACGGCAAGTGGACGGTTGACAAACTGAACACGATAGTCACCGGAATGTACAACGACCTGAACGGCGACGGTCAGCGCGACAAAGACGACTTCTATGGCATCGGCGCGAATCAGGACGGATGCCAGCTCGCGGCGTTCTATTACGCGAACAATGTCAGGCTCGCGAATGTCGGTAATGACCTTAGCGTCAGGAGCGAGATTTCGTCCGAGAAGTCGGTCGACGTCCTCACGAAGCTTGCGAAGCTCTTCAACGAGAACGACGGCTCGATAAGGAAGACTGACAACATCGCGACTGCAACCGACCAGCGCACGAAGCTCTTCGTGGATGGGACCGTTCTCTTCGCGCCGCTTCAGGTCAGCGACCTCGTCGTCGAGGAAATGCGCAGCCTGAACAGCGAATACGGCGTCCTGCCGCTCCCGAAATATGACGAGGCTCAGAAGGAGTACTACACGGTCGTCGACGGCGGCGCGAACATCATGTTCGTACCGATAACAACGAACGAGAAACAGCGTGAGATAGTCGGAGCCATCGTCGAGTCGATGTCTGCGCTCAGCTACAGAGACGTCATCCCGACCTACTGCGGAATGGCTCTCGAGCAGAAGGGAACGCGTGACGATGAATCAATAACGATGCTCCGGAAAATACTCGATTCGCGAGTTATCGACTTCGCGTACCTCTATGACGGCTTCAGCGGCTGGGCGATGAAGCTCCCGTCCCTTGTCCTCGATTCATCTTCGATCTCCTCGAAAATCGCAAAGGATGAGACGGCTGTCGAGAAGTACTACAACGACGTTGTGACGTATCTGACCGAAAACGCGGAATAACCATACGAAACCGCCCCGGAGCTTCAGAAGCCCCGGGGCGGTTCCGGAAAAGAAAGAAAAAGGAAAAGGAAAGAAAGTAAGAAAGAAATATTGAACTGTGCTGTAATAATGATACCACACTTTCCGTAAAAAGTCAAGCATAACCGTGCGACAATAACCGACAATTATGGAAAATCAGTATCTGTTCTGTCTGTACTCGCTCGGCGTCATGCCGGTCTTCTTCTTGAAGAAGCGGCAGAAATACGCGCAGTTCGTGAAACCGAGCGCCTCCGAGACGTCGCAGATCGGCACCGAACTGTCGCTCAGCATATTCTTCGCCATGTTCATCTTGAGCTCTATCCTGTATTGCAGCGGGCTCTGACCGGAGTACTGACGGAAGAGCTTATTGAAGCATCCGCAGCTCACCCCGCAGGCGGCGGCTATCTTCTTTATCGACATGCTCCCGAGAACGTTCTCCTCGAGCATCTGAATCCCGGGCGCTATAGACTGGAATTTCCGATTGTACGCGCTCAGCGTCTCCTTTCCGAGGAACGCAAGAACCTTGTAGACGGCTGCCTTGACGGCGGCGGGGGACTGCACTGACGCCTCGTATGCCTCGACCGCCTCACGTAGCATCTCCGCCGCGAGATACGAGTTCACGTTCTCTATTACGAACGGCGAATCGGAGAACGCCGCCTTCTCGCCGTCGCAAATGACGTTGAACTCGACAAGGTACGCGTCCGGCTGCTGCGAACCGCAATCGAAATTCAGAACCGTGTACTCGCTCCCGTACGGAAGGTACACAAGGCTCTTGCACGGAGCGTCAATCAGCTCTCCGCGCTTGTTGGTATATTTGCCGTGGCATCCGTTCAGGTAGATGACCGCGCTCGAGTGGCGCGGGTGATCCATCCTGAAAAGGACGCCCTTTATCCATTTCTGCTTCTGACCGAACAGGTCGGACAGCTCGAAGTCAAGCGTGTATAATTCGTGGAAGGATATAGTCTTCATGGCATTCGGATCACCCGTATGTTCGTCCGGGCGTTCTCCCTCTTTTCAGGATAATCAGGCGCGGAAAGTGCAATCGTTCCGCGTCGTTTGGGATAAGTGATCTCATATCCACAGAGCGGCAGACAGAGCGGCGTTATCAGACCGCTTATCTGAAAAACGGCTTGACAGCGGTATCCTGCCATTTTCCGCCGCGGTGACAGAATCGTCATAATCTATTATACATCTCTTTCGCGCTTTTGTCAAGATTCCAAAAGTACAATTGAAATTGTCTGAATGTAGATTGAATAGTTCCGCGCGGCATGGTATAATTATTATATAAATTATTAATAATGGTCGGAGGATACCATGAACAATATAATCATATCGGAAAATGGCATTGACCCGCGCGGACGTGTCCGCAGGATGGCTGCGCTTCTCGCGGCACTGCTCGCTTTTTCGGCATTTGTGACTTCCTGCGGCGGGAACGGGGATAATGTGACGGAGGACGGCACCGCCACGACGACTGCGGAAGAAACTACAGCAGACCCGGACACCCTCGAGGTGAAGGATCTCGGCGGCATCACGATAAGAGCGGCAGGACAGGCAAACGACGCGAGACAGACCTTCGCGAAGGACGAGGAGAACGGCGAGCTCGTGAACGACACCCTCATCAAGCGCGACAAGTATGTGCGCGACACCTACAACGTGAACCTCGAGTTCTTCCTTGATCAGGAGCTTGAGAAATCCATCACGCAGCAGGTTCTCGCGAACGACTGCGAGTTTGACTTCGTGATCGGCACGATGCGCACCATGATGCAGAACATGACCCTCTCGGGGCTTCTCAGCGACCTGAACACGCTTCCGTACCTGTCACTTGAGGACATATGGTGGTGCAGGGGCGCGGCGGACAATCTGCATATCCGCGACAGCCTCTACTTCACGGCGGGACCGATAACTCCGCAGTTCTATTTTTCGCCGTACGCGATGGCGTACAACAAGAGGCTCGCGGAAGCCTATCAGATGCCGGAGATCGAGAAGCTCGTCGAGAACGGCGAGTGGACAATCGATAAATTCGCGTCTCTTCTGAAAAACACCGCGAAGGATCTCGACGGAGACAACAAGATCGGAAAAGATGACCAGCTCGGTCTCGCGTTCGACAACATGGTCGGCGTCGGATTCCCAGTCGCGGCGGGAATTAAGACAAGCGAGTATGACAGCGACGGTCTCCCGGTCGTCAATATGAACTCGGAGCGGACGCTCGACATAATCTCGAAGCTCCGCGTGATATTCGGCGACAAGGAGAACTGCTTCAACGGCGAGTCGGTCGAGACCGGGTTTGACAACAAGATATTCGTTCAGGGCCGCGCGATATTCAACACCCACACGATGTCGAACATGATAGCCACATTCCGTGAGATGGAGGACGACTACGGCATCATTCCCTGCCCGAAGTTTGACGAGGCACAGGAGAGCTACTATTCCTACTCAAACCCGTGGTGCATGATAGGCGTGGCGGTTCCGATCACATGCGCCGATAAGGATACGACGGCGTATGTGATGGAGGCTATGGCGAGAAAGTCATACGAGCTCGTCCGTCCGGCACAGTATGATATGACCCTTAAGCAGAAGGTGCTCCGCGACAGCGACGCCGAGCTGATGCTCGACCTCATCTATGACAACGTCGTCTACGACCTCAACGGCGTGTTCGACTTCGGCGGCTCCGCGAGCGTACTCGAAAAGGCGATAAAGCAGGGCGCCGACTTCACGTCCGCTTACGCTAAGATCGAAGAGAAGACAAAGACCGAAATCGCGAAGTTCGTTGAGACTATGAACAAATAAATCCATGAGACTGCCGCGCACGCGCGGCGGTCTTTTTATAAGCAGTGCTCCTGCCGACACATCGTGCCGCAGGAACACGTTTTTATTCCTTTGCCGCGGATTCCTTTTCCCGTTTCCGCCTGATGATGAAATACGCGACCGCGAGCGCGGCGAAGGTCGCTCCCCATGTTATCGGGTAGGCGAGGTAGAGCATATCGAGCGTCGGGTTCGCGCGGAACGCCGTATATATCCAGAGTACGCGGAGTCCGCAGGAGCCGATCAGCGATATCACGGTCGGAACGAGCGCGCAGCCAAGCCCGCGCAGCGAGCCGCTCATGACGTCCATCATGGCGAGCAGGAAATAGAGCAGGCAGATATATTTCAGCCGGACAGTCCCACAGGCAATAGCCTCCTCATCCCCGCGGAGGTAGAGCGACAGAAGCGGGTGTGCCGCGAGGTATATCGCCGTTCCGGATACTATCGCCGCGACTATCGCGGAGAAGAAACAGATGCGGACGGATTTTGACACCCTGTCATACTTTTCCGCGCCGCTGTTCTGCGCGACAAACGATGTCGACGTGTAGTGGAACGCGTTGTGAATGGCGTATGAGAAGCTGTCGACGCTTCCCGCCGCGGTGTTGCCCGCGATGACCGCCGCGCCGAACGAGTTTATCGCCGACTGTATGACCATCGTTGAGAGCGAGAAGACCGAGCCCTGTATTCCTGACGGCAGACCCATTCGTGTGATCTCCGCGACCTTGTCACGCCGCAGGCATATCTTCCGGAGCTCGAGCCGGCAGTCGTCGGTGCTCCTCACCATGCAGATTATTATCAGGACCGCCGAGAGGTACTGCGAGACGACAGTCGCGATCGCCACTCCCTCGGCGTCCATACCGATAAGAGCAACGCAGATCACGTTCAGAATGACGTTCACGAGCCCGGCGGTGCTCAGTATCAGGAAAGGTCTCGTGGTGTCCCCCTTGGCGCGCAGTACCGCCGCGAGGAAGTTGTACGCGAGGTTCGCCGGCGAGCCGAGGAGATATATCCGGAGATACACGAGCGCGAACGGAAGAACATCCTCCGGCGTCTTCATAAGCACCAGCATCGGTCTTGAAAGCAGCATACCGACAGCCATTGCGAGAAGCCCGCATACGAGCGAGAGACCCGCTGTCGTCTGAACCGTCTCCCTGATGTCGTCACGCCGCCCCTGACCTATGTATTTTCCGACGGCGACGCTGACGCCGACCGACAGACCCATGAACACGTTGACAATCAGCGCGATGAACGAGGATGTCGCCCCGACCGCCGCCACCTGTATCGTCCCGCGGAAAGCCCCGATGACGACGATGTCCGCCGCGTTGTAGAGAAGCTGTAGTATATTTGTCAGCATGAGCGGCACCGAGAAGAGGATTATCTTCCCGAAGAGCGGCCCCTCGCACATATCTATTCCGTTTTTGTCAAATAGTTTCATTGATTCCGGTAGTCTCTGTAAGTCATCAGCGGTTTCAATATTCTATCGTGACCCATTCGCGCCTGTCGCCGGAGAGGTCTATCGCGTCGACAACCTTCTGGCACTTCGCGCCATCGAATATGTCGGCGGGCTTCTCCCTGAAGCGTCCGAGTGCTATGTCGACGAAGCTGCCCTCCTGCGACGCGGCGTATTCCGGCGGAACGTCGACCTTGTGCAGACCGACCGTCTTCACTTCGTCGCCTATGCAGAGGTATATTTCCTTCGGGTTGTTGAGGTTGAAGGAGATGACGCCGTCCGTGCCGTAGATATCGTACTTTATCGTGTTCGAGTGTCCGCGCGCGCAGCGTGTCACCGTGAAGGACGCCGCCGCTCCGCACTCGAGATCAGCGATGAAGGTGCAGAAATCATCTGTCTTCACCTCGCCGTATTCCTCGCTGTCGAGCAGCTTTCTTTCCTTGACGACCGTCTTCTTGCAGGCGCAGACGGCGGTTATATCGCCGAGCAGATATCTTGTCATGTCTATCAGGTGAACGCCAAGGTCGCCGATAGCTCCGGTGCCCGCCTTCTTCTTGTCGAATCTCCACTCGAGCCGCCTTCCCTCTATGAACGCGCCGGACTGAAGGTATTCGACGTCGACCGAGACGATATTTCCGAGCTGTTTCTCGTCGAGCAGCTCTTTCGCGTATCTGACCGCCGGCATGAAGCGGTAGGAGAAACACATCATGTTCGGCTGCGGGTTCTCTTTGTACGCTTCGAGCAGCTCCGGTATGCCCTCGTATGTGGCGCCGAGCGGCTTTTCGATGTTGACCGGCTTTCCGGCGCGTATGACGTCGGTCGCCATCGGAACGTGAAGGTAGTTCGGCGTGCAGATCTCGACGGCGTCTACCTCCGGGCAAGCGATGAGATCGTGATAATCGGTGAATCTGCGCTCCGGCGGAATATTCAGCCGATCCCCCGCGGAGTTCAGCGCGTCGGGGTTGATGTCGCAAACGGCAGTGATGACGGCGTCAGGGCAGCCGGAAAGACCGCCGGTGTGTGCCCATGATATGCGCCCCATGCCGATGATGCCTATTCTGAGCTTCTTGTTTTCTTCCATGTTATCCATGTCCTTTCGTGACGGTGTTATATGCCGTTTTTTCAGACGACGCTGTCCGCGGTTTTTCCGAGGTTTTCGTGCTTTCTCTCGGCGTCACTCTTCCCGGCGAATTTGTCCGGAACGTTCTCGAGCGCGTCGAAGTGCCCGAGGGTCGGTCTCGGACCGCCGGTCGGAGCCGCCCAGTCGACGGCGTTCTTTATGATACGCGAGATATCCTCCCGCCAGAATGTCGGGTATTCCTCGTGTCCGGGGCGGAAATAGAATATCTTCCCGAGCCCGCGGTTATAGCAGCAACCGCTCCTGAAAACCTCTCCGCCGGAGAACCAGCTTATGAAGATGAGGTCATCCGGCTTCGGTATCCCGAAGCGCTCGCCGTAGGTTTCTTCCTTTTCGAGCTCGATGTATTCGGGCAGCCCCCTCGCGATCGGGTGGGACGGCTCTATTATCCAGATGCGTTCTTTTCGTCGTTCTCACGCCATTTGGAGCGGCAGACTGTGCCCATGAGCATGACGAACGGCTTCGACAGATGCCCAGAATGCAGGCCGGTAGTCCCATGCCGTCGAGCACGCGGTTCTTCACTCTTATGGCGACCTCGTCAGATACTTTGTCGTGCGCACAGTGACCCCACCGGATGAGGACATCGGTGTTGTCGAGGACTTCTTCTGACAGACCGTTTTCCGGCATATCGAGGGTCGCGGTGCGGATGTTGTATTTTTTGTCGCGTCCGAGCGTTTCGGGTATTGCGCCGTGGATGCCGCCGGGGTATATTCCGGCGCCCCTGCCGGAGCGCTCATGGCTGTATTCGTTCCACACGGTCACGTTTATCGTTTCCATAAGATATGATATTCTCCCTGAATGGCGGCGTCCCGTCGTGATTATCCGGATGTCATTATAAATTATAGCACCGTCGGGGGATTTTTTCAATCGCCATATGAATCCGATTTATTGCACTTTTGGAATCGGCATGAGAATGTGAAACAAAAAACGCCATGCTTCGCGTGACGGTTGTTGAATTATTATCTGAGGATTGAGGATAGCAGAAAACAGAAAAAAGCACCCGATAAAAACCAGGTGCTTTGGCGGAGAAGCAGAGATTCGAACTCTGGAGACCCTTTTAAGGCCTACACGATTTCCAGTCGTGCGCCCTCGACCAACTAGGCGACTTCTCCATTGGTCGATTACTTTTATATTATATCATATGTGGGGAGGTTTGTCAAGGGGTTTTTTAAATTTTCTCAAAAAAATCGCATTCCGGTGAAATTCCGACCTCGAGTGATATCCCGAACGCAAATATCTCTGCGTATACGCGCAAACGGCGAAGCACTTGCCGCACAGGTCGGTGTCGATCCCGGTGCTCGCGTACAATATTTCTTTTTGCTTTTTATAAGCAAGCCTCAACGTCTACGATCTCTTCGCGCGGCATACTTATTCTCCGACCGCAGCGGTTTGCAGATCCCGGACAAGATGCTTCGGCAAGGGTATCGCGACCGAGACGCATTTTGAGTACGCGCAGTTCCTGACACCGGTCATGTCTCCGATACCGAAAAGCCACGCACCGTTCCCGAGAAGTTCATTTTTGCGTTTTTCAGTTAGTTAATTCAGTATTATTCACTGTCTGATATCCAATAAGCCTCATTCGCTTCGTTTACCGTCATGAAATCACATATCATAACGCCGTTCCTTTTTTGGGCACGAAGAGCTTCGTCATATCGGCGTGTTCAATCTCCAGCAGACGTGTCTTCTTGTCTATCCCTCCGGCGTATCCGGTCAGGCTTCCGTTAGTCCCGACGACGCGATGGCACGGGATGATAATTGAGATCTCATTGTGCCCGACAGCCCCGCCGACCGCCTGAGCGGACATTTTCCGAAGCCCGTTCTTTTCCGCGATCTTTTTCGCGATATCGCCATATGTGGTTGTAGCTCCGTATGGGATCTCAAGAAGAATCCTCCACACCTCCTGCCGGAACTCCGAGCCGATAGTGTGGAGCGGCGGGGTGAAGTCCGGCTCTCTGCCGTCAAAATAGATATCGAGCCAGCGGACAGCCTCGGAGAGTATCGGAGTATCCGCCTCGGTATGTTCCTCCGGAAGATTCTCCGCGTAATATTTTTCACCGTCAAACCACAATCCAGTCAGTCCGACCTCGTCCGCGGACAGCAGGATGCCGCCGAGCGGCGATATGTAATATTTGGTATATACCATTTTTCAACCTCAAAATATAGTTTTATTCCCGTGTCGCGGACGCAGCTCCCCTGTATTCTCCCGGCGCCATCCCGAATTTTTCCGTGAAATCGCGGTAGAACAGCGAACGGGATCTGTAGCCAACCGAGTCCATTATAAAGTTCACCGGCTCCTCCGTGCCCCCGAGCAGCTTCGCGGCGCGGTCGAGCCGCAGGTCGGAGATATACCGCGACATCGGCATACCAAGGGCCTTTCTGAAGAACAAGCTCAGGTAGTTCGGTGAAAAGTGCATATATTCCGCGAGCTCGTCACGGCGGATCTCCCGCGACAGATGCTCGTCGATATACGAGAGAAGCATATGAAGGCTCCGGAGCCGCTCGTCGTCCGAGGACGCCGTCGGATTCTCACGCGAAATGTCGCCGCTTGTGATTCCCCTCGCCGCCGCGAAAAGTATCATGTGCTCTATCACGCTCATAACGAGCATACGCGAAATATCCCTGTCCTGCGCGGTGCTCTCATCGTCTATGACGCCGCACAGCTCCCGAAACAGTGAGACATACCGCCCGGCGTCCTCACGGTCAAACCGGACGACATACGGCACGGGATACTTCGCGAACAGATCGGAGATCGCGCCGTTTATCTCGGACTCACGGAAACAGAAGGTCAGAAAACGCATTTCCCTCCGGTCGCGGGAAACTATACTGTGAAAATCTTTCGGAGAGAGCAGCACAAACGAGCCTGCCGGAACAAGCACCTCACGTCCATTGATATATTCAACGGCGTCTCCTTCAAGAACGAACTCCGCCTCGTAGAATTCATGCCAGTGGCTCTCGATATCGACAAGTCCGCGCTCTGCCGCCCAGTACCGGGGGCATTCACCGTGTATCTTCCGTATCATCGTCCTTCCCTCCGTTTCTGATTCAATTATACCACTCAACTTTAAAAAAAGCAAGCGCAAACCGAAAAATTATCCGTATAGTTTTCGCGGTTCTAAAATCATGATACAATAGTGGACAGCCGGACGCATAATGAATGTTGAAATTGCAGTACGGATTGTGTATAATATAAATATAAAGTCCAATTATGAGGTGAACTTCAATGAGTGATTTTACGGACATAACTACAATACCGCCCGTGTGCGTCGTGACAACCGGAGACGAGGACAGCCTGAAACGTTTCCATGTACCAGTCAACGGAACCGCAAAAGACGGTATATCAGTCCTGCTCGAGCGCTCAGATAACGGCGTCCGGATATACCTGACGGCGGACGGCACTCCGGTATCGTGGGTGCGCCTGACCTTCCCGGCTGAGTTTCCGGCGGGGACGCTGTTTCTCGGCGACGAGTGGGAGCGCGGATACGGAACGCTCAGCTGGCGCGGAATGTCAGTGGAACGGCATATGCCCTGGTACTTCGCCGCTTATCACAGGGAATCGCGCACATTCGGCGGCTATGGCGTCAGAGTCAGACCGGGAGCGATGTGCGTCTGGGGAACCGACGCCGGAAACATATCGCTTTATCTCGACGTGCGCTCCCGCGGGCGCGGAGTCGTGCTCTCCGGGCGCAGGCTCATGGCGGCGGAAATCGTCTTCATGCAGGCGGATGATACCGACGCTTATGACGGGCTCCGTTCTTTCTGTCAGTTGATGTGCGGCGACCCGCGGCTTCCGGAAAAGCCGGTCTACGGGTTCAACAACTGGTACTACGCGTATGGGAGATCGTCACGTGATGACATACTCGCCGACGCAGACCTGCTCTCGGACGTCACTGAAGGACTTGAAAACCGCCCGTTCATGACGATAGACGCCGGGTGGGAGATCACAAACCCCGGACAGGCAATGTGGTCCGGCGGCCGGGAAGGCTACGGCGATATGGCGCGGCTCGCGTCCGACATAGCCTCGCGCAGAGTGATTCCCGGCATATGGATGCGCCCGTTGAAGGAGAACGCCGGAGCCGTTCCGGACGAGTGGCTGCTTCCCGCGAACAGCGGCGGAGAGCGCTATCTCGACCCGACAGTTCCAGAAGTGCTCGACTACGTGAAGGAGCAGGTATCAAGAATTGTCAGATGGGGATACCGGCTCATCAAGCACGACTTCACGACCTATGATATGTTCGGTCTCTGGGGCAAGGACATGGGCTTCTCGGTCACGGACAGCGCGTCGTCCTTCTCGGACCGCGGAATAACGAGCGCGGAGGCGGTCAGCAAGCTGTACGGCGCGATACGCGAGGCGGCTGGCGACGCCGTGATCATCGGGTGCAACACGATACCTCACCTGTCGGCCGGAATATTCGAGCTGTCGCGTATAGGCGATGACACTTCCGGGCTTTACTGGGACAGAACCCGCAGAATGGGCGTAAACGCGCTCGCATTCAGACTCGCGCACAACGGCGTCTTCTATATGGACGACGCGGACTGCGTCGGAATAATCGACAGGCGGCGTATCCCGTTTGAGCTTAACAAACGCTGGATGGATCTCGTCGCGAGGAGCGGCAGCCCGCTGTTCATTTCCTGCAACCCGGAGGCGGCTGATGACGAGGTGAAAGCGGCGATGCGCGAGGCGTTCCGCGCGAACTCGGAGCAGCGCGACGACACAAGACCGCTCGACTGGCTCGACAACAGCTGCCCGCGCGAGTGGCTGATAAACGGTCGGCGCGAGACCTTCGTCTGGCACGACAAGGACGGCTATGACGCCGCCTCCGATCCGAGGACTTAAGAAAACAATAAAATTTTCAGGAGGATAAAATTCAATGAAAAAATCAATATTTCGTATGACAGCGCTTATTCTCTCGATTCTCGCCGCCATTCCGGCGTATTCCTGCGGAAACGGGGGCACGGGCGACGTGACCGGAGACCAGACCGGCACAAATCAGGCTGATGAAAGCACGACCGCTGAGGTCGATGTCTTCTCTGCACTGCGCGGAAAGGATTTCGGCGGGGCGAAAGTGACCATACTCTGCCGCGACGACGAGTCGAACACCGCGTACAAGAACGAGTTCGGCATAACCGAGGAGACCGGCGATGTAGTTGATGACGCAATATACAAGCGCAACATCACCGTAAGCGACCTTCTTAACGTCGACATAGAGACAATAACCATGGACGGCTACTGGGACAACCAGAACAACTTCATGGGTCTTATCCGCAACAGCGTCGCGGCGGGCGACCACGAATACGACATAGTCGTCGGCTATCAGGCGTACATAACCAGCCTCGCGATGAGCGGCGACGTCCTGAATATGCTCGACATGCCGTATGTCGATTACTCACAGCCGTGGTGGAACGGAAAAACCATAGAGCAGAACACGGTAAACGGCAAATGCTTCTTCGTGAACGGCGACATCGGATTCTCGACTTATCGCGGAATGGGCGTCACCTACTTCAACAAACGTCTGGCGGAGGAGCTTCAGCTCGGCGACGTGTATCAGATCGTCCGTGACGGAAAGTGGACAAAGGACAAGGCGGCTGAGTTCTGCAAGACCGCGGGAGCCGATCTGAACGGTGATTCCGAAATGAACCTTGACGACGACCGCTTCGGATACGTCACAAACCACGCGCACGAGCACATGAACGCCTTCAACCGCTCCATGTCCTCAATAGAGAACGGAAAACCGGTGCTGTGTCTCATGAACGAAAACGTCGCCGAGGTGTTCGACTGGGTAAGAAAGTTCTACTACGAGACGGACGGCGTCGCGCCGATAAACAAGAGCGCAGTCAGCCACGAGGTTCCGCTGAAGATGTTCACCGACGGCAGGGCTCTGCTGTATTCGGATTTTCTCGGACGGCTCGATTATCTGCGGGATATGACCGATGATTTCGGCGTGCTTCCGCTCTTCAAGTGGGATGAGAATCAGAAGGACTATTACTCGTTCTATGGTGATTCTCTGACCCAGATATGCGTGCCGATAACCTCCGCCGACTATAAGGAAGCGGTCGGCGCGACGCTCGAGGCGCTCGCTATAGACGGACGTTTCAACGTCGTCCCGGCGTTCTATGAGAGCGCCGTCAAGACGAAGTATGTGCGCGACAGCGAATCAATCGAAATGATAGAACTGACGCGCAAGAACGTCGTACAGTCATTCGTGGAGGTCTACGGAGGGTGTCTCGATATGCTCTCGAACCTTCTGAACGAATACGCGCAGAAGCAGAAGGCTCCGGGCGGCGATTACACCGCCTACGCCGCCTCGAATATCGACAAGTGGCAGGCGAAGCTCGACTCGCTTATAGAAATATTCAATTAAAAATCAATCAGGACCGCTGTGTCTCCACGGCGGTCCTGAATTTTTTCGCTGATTATTGACAGGTCGACAGCAACACAAAAGCGTAATACTGATTTTAATATTGTGAAAATCTGAAAGTTTAGATTTACACTCAAAAAAATTTTCATGCATAACAGCTCTTGACAAATACAATGAATTATTGTATAATTTACTTTATCAATCCGCAAAATCAGGTACACCGTTGCGGATTGAAATAACGCAAAAAGAAGGACCATAAAATAATGAAAAGAACAATATCAATTCTTCTCCTCGCAGCGTTGATCTGCGGAACTGTTTCATGCGGCAGTTCAGAAAATTCAGAAGATGATGTTACTACCACCTCCTCGGATTCTGCATCCGGCGAAACAACTACCGGCGAAACAACTACCGCCGATAACTCTCCGGATATTGGGCTCCCGGAAGATCTCAAGTACGACGGCTACACCTTCACCTTCTATGGACGCACTGATATGGAAAACAAGTTCATAGCCGACGAAGAATGGGCAGGCGACACGATGAACGACGCCGTCTGGGCACGTCAGCAGAAGGTCAGTGATCTTCTCGACGTCAACTTCGAGTATCTCTACTGCTCCGACAACTACGCAAATGACGCCAAGGACATAATCCTTGCCGGAGATGACACGTATGATGTCATACTTCCCCACGCGCGTTTCGCTTTCCAGTATGCGATGTCTGATCTGGCGCTCAACTGGCTCACCGACCTCAAGTATGTCGACCTTGACGCTGAGTGGTGGCCGAAGGACTGCTCTGACAGCTTCCAGATCGGAAATATGCTCTGCGCGATGACCGGAGATATCGACCACTCAAACTTCGGATCGGCTAAGTGCTTCTATTTCAACCGCGCCACATTTGACAAGTATAGCTGGGAATATCCTTACCAGCTCGTAAGGGACGGCAAGTGGACATTTGACAAGATGATCGAATACGCAACCGCGTCGACCGAAGACCTCAACGGCGACTCGAAATATGAGTTCGGCACCGATCACTTCGGATTCGCCACCACATGGTGGGGCACTCCGGTCAATATTCTCACGACCGCCGGTGTCAGAATGTGCGAAAAGGACAGCGACAACAAGCTCAAAATCACACTGAACAGCGAGCGCACCGTAGATGTCTTCGAACACTTCTTCAGTGCAATGAGTCAGGATGGACTTTACATCCTGAAGCAGGACGACACCGCGCCGATCTCTGACGCTTTCCGTGACAGTAAGCTCACCTTCGCCGAGGTTGATATCAAGTCGTCTGAAAATTACCGCGAAATGAATGATGACTTCGGAATCATCCCTTGCCCGAAGTACGACGAAAGCGTTGAGGGCTATCCGTCTCTCGTCGACGCTTCGTGCAACCTTTTCGTGGTTCCGGTTTCGGTATCTGACGCAGACAGAGTTTCCGCGGTTCTTGAAGCACTCGCTTACTACGGCTGGAAGGATGTCCTCCCGGCATATTACGACGTCGCGCTCTCTGTCAAGTTCGCGCGTGATGACGACTCGGTCAAGATGCTTGATATCATCCGCGATAATCGTTCGTTTGATATAGGCTACTACTGCGGTCCGCTTCCGATGACGATCAGCTCAACCGGATGGAATCTCTGCAAGACCGAAGATCACAACTTCGCGTCCTTCTATGCCGCAAATATCGACGCGGCACAGGCTGTGGTCGACCAGATCAACGAACAGTTCACGAAATAAATAAATTCAAAACCGAGTAGGAGGCTCTCCAAATCAGAGAGCCGACCTCTCACACCACCGTGCGTACCGACCGGTACACAGCGGTTCAACCGCATAAGTGCAAGGACTCGTAGCAGCTCCGGATACTAAAGTATCCAGCTGCCACGAGTCTTTGGTTTATAATGGAGCATTTCAATACCGG
>ENA-ORIC01000496-ORIC01000496.1-human-gut-metagenome-genome-assembly--contig:-NODE-496-length-50039-cov-3.262399_pt1 | contig 50039 bp, 39 predicted proteins | sample MGYA00243023_ERZ508732 | MGnify/ENA primary metagenome ERZ508732 (study PRJEB26277, sample SAMN04329767) | human gut metagenome | biome: human-associated habitat | host: Homo sapiens | place: USA... | reverse complement strand
CGATACTCACGTCTCTCAGAGACAGTCTCGGCGAAACCTGCTACCTCGCGGTCGAGGAGGGCGGGTACATCATATATCTCGATAAAGTTGAGTCCTCACAGCCGATACGTTCGACCTGCAACATCGGCGCGAAAAACTTCATGTACCTGACAGGTCTCGGAAAGGCCCTGCTCGCCGCAATGCCTGAGGAAAGAGTGCGTGAAATCGCCGCGAGAGGTATGCCGCCGCGCACAGACACAACAATAAACACGACCGAGGCGCTCCTCGACGAAATTCAGGAAATCAGAAAACGCGGCTGCGCCTACGACATGGGCGAGGACAACTCATACGTCCGCTGTGCAGCCGCTCCGGTCAGGGGGAGAGACAACGAACCGGTCGCCGCCGTCAGCGTCTCGATGCTCGACGCAGCGTTCACGGACGGGATGAAAGAAAGAGCGACGCGCGAGGTTATCGCCGCCGCCAAGGAAATCTCCCGCGGTCTCGGCTGGCGCGGAAACGAGCTCTACTGATATAAAGAAAGGAACACCAAAATGGAATCATTCGGAAAACTCATAGAAAAGACCCGTCTCATCGCCATCCTGCGCGGGATACCCTCCGACGACCTCTGTCACGTTCTCGATATACTCTCCGACAACGGAATAAGGCTCGCGGAGATCACCTTCGACAACTCCGGTCTCTACCCCGCCGAAAAGACCGCCGCCGACATAAAGCGCGCGGTCACCCATATGTCAGGTAAGATGCGTGTTGGAGCCGGTACCGTCACGACCGTGCGGGAACTCATGCTCGCGTCCGGAGCCGGAGCGGAATTCATAATCTCACCGAACACCGACCCGCTGATCATCGGACAGACGAAACAGTTCGGGATGATCTCGATTCCAGGCGCCTTCACACCGTCCGAGGTCGTGGCGGCTGAGCAGGCGGGCGCGGACTATGTCAAGCTGTTCCCCGTCTCTTCTCTCGGTCCGGAATACGTAAAGAGCATACTCGCGCCGCTGAACGGCGTGAAGCTCCTCGCCGTCGGAGGCGTCTCCCGTGAGGACACCGGGAAGTATCTTGACGCCGGATGTGTCGGCTTCGGCGTCGGTGGCGGAATCGCGAACCGGAAGCTCTGTGAGGAAAAGCGCTTTGACGAGATAGCCATGAACGCAAGGTTATGGGCTGACGCCGCCGGCACGGGGGAAAACGAGCGTGACTGAGCGGAGCGGCGACAGAATGATCATAACCATAGACGGCGGAACAACGAACACAAGAATCTCCCTCGTCAGTGACAAGACAATCAGAGACCGGATAAAGACCCGCGTCGGAGCGAGGGACAGCCTCGACGGCACGCCGCTGCGCGAAACCGTCAGGGACGGGATAAAAGAACTTCTGGCGCGGAACCGCCTTTCGGAGAACGACATAACCGCCGTCGCCCTCTCCGGGATGATCGGCAGCGAGAGCGGTCTTAAAGACATACCGCACATTCTCGCCCCGGCGGGAAAAGAAGAACTGAGACAAGCCGCCGTCCGTGCAGATATGCCTGAGATCACCGGGATACCCATGTACTTCATTCCCGGCGTGCGGACATTCGGGACAGACGCGTTCACACAGAACATGAGCGCCGCGGAGATATGCAGATCGGCGACAGACTGCGACATAATGCGCGGCGAGGAGACCGAGCTCGTCGGCATCACGGAAGCCTTCCCCAGCGTCATCGGCGAAAACACGACCGTCATACTTCCCGGCTCGCACATGAAACTCATACGCACGGACAGCGCCGGCAGGATAACCGGCTTCCGGACATCAATCTCCGGCGAGCTCATCCGGGCAATCGCCGAGAACACGATACTCTCCCACTCGATCGGGAACATATTTCCCGGGAAAGCGGACGAGGAATGGCTGCGCGAGGGTTTTGACTTCGCCGGGCGGAACGGTCTCGGGGACGCGCTTTTCAAGATACGTGTGATGGCGAACTTTGCCGGGACATCCCCTGAAAAGCTCTACGCGTTCCTGACAGGCGCCGTGCTGCGCGAGGATGTTATCGCGGCGGCAGAGTCGGAGAGAGTTGTTATCGGCGGGTCCGACCCGTTCAGATCGGCGCTCGCGTGCCTGCTTGGCAGAAGATGCGAGGTCACGGCGCTTGACAACAGGCTCGCGGAAGAGTGCTCTGCAATCGGCGCCGAGGCGATTGTCCGCGGGTGATTGTGTCGGAAAATCCATATTATTATGCGAAAATCACATTGACACTTCGCCGTATATGTGGTATAATTCCGACATGATCAAGCAGCGAAAGGCGGTCACTTCATGAATTCTGTCACAAAACCACACAAAATCGGATACATAGGCTTCGGCTGCATGGCGGGAGGATACCACTATGACACCGCGATGCGTGACGACGTCCCGTTCGCCCCGGCGGCGGTGTTCGACATCGACCCGGGAAAGCGCGCCATTGCCGAATCGAGAGGACTCAGGGCTTTCGATAACCTGAAGGATTTTCTCGATTCAAAGCTCTTCGACCTCGTCGTCGTCGCGACGAGCAATCAGTTCCACTGCCCGTACACCTGCGCCGCGCTTGACGCCGGATACAACGTCCTGTGCGAAAAGCCCGCGGGACTGTCCTCGGGCGAGATTGAGAAAATGATCGATACAGCGAAAAAGTCCGGAAAACTCCTGACCTTCCACCAGAACCGCCGCGTCGACCGCGACCTGCTCATCGTAAAGGAAGCGCTCGAAAAGTTCGACATAGGAAGGATATTCACGGTAGAAAACCGCGTCGGAGGCGGCGAGGGCTCCACCGGGCAGATGTTCGGATGGAGGAGATTTAAAAATCACGGCGGCGGACTCATGCTCGACTGGGGCGTCCATGTGCTCGACCAGACGCTGTATCTCATAAACGAGCCGGTAAAGTCGGTCTGGGCGCAGATCGAGCGCATACGCTCCGAGGAGACCGACGACTACAGCAAGGTGCTCATCAGGTTTGAAAGCGGTCTGACGGCGCAGGTTGAAGCCACGTCCTTCGCCCCGATGCCCCTCCCGAAATGGACCGTGATCGGCTCCGACGGCATGATAACAGTCAAGGACATCGAAGGGAACGGAGCCGGACTCATGCGCATAAAGCGCTCGCATACTGACGACACGCTCAGCCCGTACTATGAGCCGGACCGAAAGGAGACCCGCCCGCAGAAGATGTTCCGCGTAGACGAGTGGGAGACGGTCGACCTGCCTGTCACCCCCATCCCGCAGGACTGGGCGGCGGTGTACAAGAACATCGCCGGTGCGCTCGACGGGAAAGAAAAGCTCATCGTCACACCGGAAAGCGTGCTCAGGTGCTTCAGGGTTATTGAGGCGGCAGTAAAGTCCGCGGAAGAAGGACGCGAAATAGAGTTCTGACATAGCAGAAAGGCATCCAAAAACGGATGCCTTTCTTATTTTGCTGTCTCAGTCCTGTCCGACAGACGCTAGGAAATCGGAGTAGCTGTTTATGATCTTCTCGGAATTCTTCGCCCAATAGGACGCTGTATCCGTCGACTTATTCGTGATGAAATATCTGTAGTACGCGAGGTCGGTGAGCTTTCCGGACGGGTCGAGATTGTAGCTGACCTCATACGTCATGTTCTCACGCATCATGCGGTAGACCTTCACCGACTCATCGTCGCGGAGCACCTTTCCCTCGATGTACTTCTCAACAAAAGCGTCTTTCAGGTACTTCCCGGAAGCTATCGAGAGCGCCTCGACAACCGCTCCTGAGCGTTCAGGGTTATTCAGCGTCGACGGCAGAGCCATCATGCCGCCGGCCGCCCAGACGACGTAGTTCTCCTGTGCCTCGTCCCACTTCGGGTATGGCAGATAGCCGAAATCGACATCAATTTCACGCAGAAGCGCGGGATCCGAGCTGTACGGCATATAAAGCGAGTTTCCGGCATAGAAATTCTGATACTGATCGTTGCCGTTCTTGTTGATAAAAACGTCCGGATTGTCGCACAGACCGACGAGCTTCGTTATCTTGTCCGTAAAGCTCTCTGTATTCAAGCTGAATTCAGCGCCATTGTCTCCGAACATGACCGGGCTCTCGCCAAAACCGAACATGAACGCCGCCGTGGTATGCGGGTTGGCGATAAGTCCGAACCTGTCTTCAAGATCGGCTTTCCCGTTCGAATTGAGATCGACCGTGACATTCTTTATATCCGAGACAAGCCTGTCAAAGGTCCATGTTCCATCGAAGACGGCGTCATACGGCGAAGATACACTAAAATCCGCCGCGAGCCTCTTGCTGAAAAGTATTCTCCAGTGCTGCTGTATAGCGTAGGTGAAGTCCGACACCGCGAAGTACTGCTTTCCGTCCACCGTATATGCCTCGTTCGCTGTTTTATTATAGTATTCTGCGTCAAGATCAACATATGGCAGCTTCCGCCAGTCATACGCCAGATTTTCCGTGATATACTTTATCCTCTGTCCGGGCGACCATAAGACAATGAGGTCAATACTTTCAGCGTCTCCGGACATCACAAGATTCCGGAATGTTGTCTCATACTTTTCTATGTCTTCTTTCTGCACGGTTATAGCGACATTAAGCAGATTCTCGACTTCAAGATTTCTCTTGAAAGCGGTGTCGTTCAGCACGTCTCCGGTCTCGGTTTCCGGAGCGATAAAAGCGTCCCAGTTGCTGGTGTCATACGTCAGAATATTGAACTCATACCCGTCAAGATCGATATTTCTCAGCTTCTCGTAAATATTCGCCTCGGTCTCCGCGGCCGTCGTCGTTTCGGTGTCCTCAGTCCCGCTTGTCAGCGCGGTCGTTCCCTCACCGCCGCAGGATACGCTTCCCGCCAGGATCGCCGCGAGCAGGAAAAGCGCGATATATCTTTTCATTTTCTTATCCTCCAATCTTCGTCACGAGCGGTAGAACCTCCCTCTCGAGCAGTTCATAGTCTTCCTTCGTGCACCTCTTCATCGGCCTGCGGCAGAATCCCGCCTTTATGCCGAGCAGCTCGAGCACAGCCTTCTCGCCGGGCATCACGCCGACCTTTATAAGCGAGCGTACAATCTCGTTCTCCCCTTGCTGGAGCCGCTTCGCCTCGCCGACGTTACCCTCGAGGAAGAGCTTTCTTATCTTCACCATCCGGTCAGCCGTGAAATTGTAGGTCGACCCGATTCCGCCGTCCGCGCCCGCCGCGAGACCCGAGAGCAGCATCTCATCATAGCCGTTGAACACGGTCTTCTCCGGCCAGCGGGACTTTATCCCCTCGAGCGCGAACATATCCGACGACGTATGCTTGACGCCGATGAACTTTCCGCCGCCGTAAAACCTTTCAAGCTCGCGCAGACCGAGTGAGACGCCGGTCGCCGCCGGTATATTGTACACCAGCACTCCGAGCGGGGACGCGTCCGCGATCTGCCTGTAGTACGAGATGATCTCATCGGTATCGAACCCGTAATAGAACGGAGCCACCGCCGAGACCGCGTCATAACCGAGCTCGTCGGCGTATTTCGCGAGACCAGACGCGGTATCCGCGCTTATCGCCCCGACGTGCGCTATCTTTACGGCGCGGTTCCCGATTATTTCGGCGCAGAGACGCATAAGCTCCCGCCGCTCATCGTCGGTCAGCATGAACACCTCGGATGTGCTTCCGCAACAATAGAAACCATTCGCGCCGAGCTTCAGATTATACTCGATAAGGTCAGACAGCGCGTTCTCGTTTATCCTTCCGTTCTCATCAAACGGCGTCAGGAGCGCTGTGTAGATCCCCTCAAACTTCTTCATATCAAAAATTCCTCCGCTCTGAACGAATAGCCCTTTATAAACGCCTTCGGTGAATCGTCAACTATGTAGTTCACCACGTAAATCTCCCCATCGTCAAACTGCACCCAGCCGGTATAGCCTGAATCTGAAACATGGCTGCGGTCAAAATCTATCGGGAAGATTCTCGCCCACTGGTCGTTTCTCTTTTCGGCGAGAGCGGACTCCGGCGGCAGTATCGCGCCGAACGTATTCTGGTAGAGCGTCCCGAGCCAGCCTTTTCCGCCCTGCATGAAGCGGTATGTGATGAGCATCCGCCCGTCGCGCAGGAAGCCCGCCGTCGGTCTGTGACAGCCGGGGAGCGGCACGTTGTATACGCCGTTCCATGTCCTTCCGCCGTCGCGGGATATCGCCTTGAGGCAATCATAGCCCATAACGGAGTTCTCCCGCAGATACGCGACCACAGTATCCGGCGCGACCTCTAAAAGCGACGCCTCGCACAGATTATACCTCGCGTCCGACGCGACTATCACCTCGTCAGACCACGTCTTTCCCTGATCGTCCGAATACCTGAGATATTCCGTGAGCTTCCCATGCTCCGCTGACGGGCGATGAGCCGAGACAAGCCAGCGGCCGCTTTTCAGCTCCACAAGCCTGTCCGGGACGATTCCGTGCGCTCCGGGAATGATCATCGGCTCGCTCCAACTCTCTCCCTCGTCCGTGCTGAGCCAGAGCTTTATCACGGTTTTGTCGAAATCGGCAGTGTTCTCTCCGTTTATCATATCGCAGACGATCGCGAGCCTTCCGTCAGACAGGTGGGATATTCTCGCGCAGTTGTGGTACATTCCGCCATTCGAGCGCTCGGTCAGCGGGCGCTTTTCGGTCCAGCTACGGCCTCTGTCACAGCTTGTTTTCAGAACTATCCGCGAGTTCTTCCGGTCGGCGTGGTGATTGCATTCGGTGAATACACAGACGAGCTTTCCGCTCTTTGTCAACGCGACGTCGGGAAACGCCTCATAGACCGAATCATCGCGGCTTATCGTAAACTTTTCCATGTTTTTCTCCTCTTTTTGGTATTGTGCTTCCATTATACCAGAAAAGCGGCACATTGTCTACAATAATGTGCCGCATACATGACCGTTTCATGAGCGTTCCGATGATATCCTCTCCCTGAACTTCGCCGGCGTCATCCCGTAATAGCCGGAAAAAGCGGTCTCGAAGCTCTGCCGTGACGAGTAACCACACCTCTCCGCTATGTCGGATATTCCGATGTCCTCTTGCGACAGCATCCGCGCCGCCGTCCGCATACGCATCTCGCGCATCTTTTCCGAGAATGACATATCATAGTTCTCTCGCAGTATCCTCTGCGTCTGCGACCTGCTGTAGCCTATCGACTCGGCGAGGCTGCATATTGTCGCCCCGGACTGGTAGTTGTCCGCGAAAAACTGCTCGATCATCCGGCACGCCGTTATCCGCCTGTACTGCTCCATGCTCCCGAGCCGGTCGCCCGGATACGCAGCGCGTATCGATTCCTGCCGTTCGAGCAGGCGGCTCATCAGTATCCCGAGCGACGCTTTAAGCCTGTAAAGTCCGAAGAGATCAATGCTCGCGCCGGAAAAGCCCTCGATTTCATCGACAAGCGACACGAACCCCGCCCTCTCACTCTCGTCCGGAACAATGTGCGGCTTATCGAAGCGGTATTCCACGTTTTCACCGGTTATAAGCTCAAAGCCGAAGTGGAACCGCTCGACATCCTGCTCACAGCTGACGACGCGGTGCGGCAGACCCGCGCTTATTATGTAGAACTCTCCCTCGCGAAGGCTTACCCGCTCCCCCGCGCACTCGAGCAGCATCCCGCCCCGGCGCATGAAAAAGAGCTCATTGTTCGCATGCTCATGCAGGACGTACGTCTCGTCGATAATCCCGCGCGAGCCGACATAGTCGAGGGTTATGCTGAGCTTTATGTCCTCGATGTCGACGCCGACCGTGAAGCGTGTGCTCTTCGTGCTCATTCTACTTCCTCCCCGTTATCACTCGGCGCTCTCCCGTACATCTTCCGGTACGCCTTCGAAAAGTAGCTCGCCGACGAGAATCCGCTCATCAGAGCGCACTCAGAGACCGAATACCGTTTCGACGCGAGCAGCGTTCCGGCGTAATAAATCCGTCTCGCGGCGATCTGTCGCGCTATCGTCAGTCCGGTTATCTCGTGGAAGACGCGGCATATGTAGGATTTGCTGTACCCGAACTCGGCACAGATGCTTCCGACGCTTATCTGCTCGGTGAAGTGGCGGTCTATGTACTCCATTATCGAGGCGGTGAGGCTGTGCTTAGATTCGCTCTCGTCGGAGGACTGGTCGTATTTTGCCACTGTCCACTCACGGCAGAGGCGGACGAGAACCTCGGTCGCGAGCGCCATTTTTGCGTTCTTGGAATATTCGTCCCCGCGCTCATTCTCCTCGAGCATACGGTCAAATATCAGGGCGATCTCAGGATCGGTCATATGATGTCTGAACCTGATGTTCTCACAGCCGAAATTTCGCAGCATCTTCTTTCCGACAAGCAAAAGGTGACGCACACAACCGCTCTCGGAGTGGAGATTATGGAGCTCATACGGGTTTACCACTATGATATCGCGCGGCTCTGGAATGAATCTGTCACGATTGCAGCTCATGTCGATCTCACCGGATACATAGCACATTATCTCAAGTTCCTCGTGCCAATGAAGATCTTCGTTTCCCGCCCATGACGACACAAGTCCATATTTATAGAACAACGGGTAATTCTCAACCTTTGTTTCAGGCATTTCCTCGTAGTACACAGCCAATCCCACCTTTCATCTCTATTATACCACATATAACGCCCACAATCAATATTTCCGGCAAAAAAAGTGGACGAAAGTACAAGCTTTGGGCAATACGGGACATTTACTTTTTTACCAATTCTGTGATATAATTGAGTCAGCAGCTGCAAAAAACATATAAACAATACAAAAGGAGTTCAGTTATGAGAAAGATAGCCGATTCCCACACACATATAAGATTCAACCGCGACGAGGATATCTCGCGTATGATCGACGACATCACTTCCGCGGGTGTTACCGCGGCGAATATTCTCTCGCTCCCGTACCGCGGCGCCGCCGAGGATCTTGCGGCGCTCTGGCAGAAGATGACGCGCAAGGATATGGATATCCGCGCGTTCGGCGGCCTTCATATCAATGACCGCTACATGGATGTCCCGCCCGAGGTGCAGGTCGAAAAGCTGCTCGACCTCGGCTGCGACGGCTTCAAGATGATGTACGCGCCGGCGCTCAGGCGGTTCATGACCGAAGGGCTCGACTCGGCGAAGTACTCTAAGATGTTCAGTCTGCTCGAGGAGCGCGGGACTCCGACGACCATACACGTCGCCGATCCCGAGGACTTCTGGGATGAGGGACGCCAGTACGCGGACAAGAGCTTTCCGTCGAAAAGGCAGCTCTACGACGAGATATTCCGTGTGCTCGACGCTCATCCGCGGCTCCGCGTCTCGTTCGCGCATTTCTTCTTCCTCTCGAATTTCCCGGACGAGGCGGAGAGGGTCATGGAGACCTATCCGAACGTCCGCTTCGACATGACGCCCGGCGTCGAGATGTACTATAATTTTGACAAGAACCTCGACAGATGGCACGATTTCTTCACGAAGTATTCGGACCGCATCCTATTCGGCACTGACTCTAGTACGGTCAAGACAAACAACCACGAGCTTGTCGAACTCGTCAGACGCAAGCTCAGCGAGAGCCGCGGGATTTTCTCACAGCATTGCTACGGAAAGGATTTCATCGTCCGCGGGCTTTACCTTGACGAGGAAACGGTCGATAAGATCTGCTACAGGAACTTCTTCGACTACGACGGCGAAAAGAAGAAGGTCGACGAGAACAAGTTCTACGAGTACTGCGAGCGCATGAAGAAGAGCATCGAAGCCGATCCGACCGAGCCGGTCACGATCCGCAGCGAAGAGCTTGACCTTAAGGGGAAGACCTACAACTCGATCGCGCTCGACTTTCTTGACAAGCGTCTTGCCGGAAGATGACACATATATATTTTTTGAAAGAAGGGTATGATGTAGGGTAACTATATCATACAAAACAGATCATGAAAACAACTATGAAACGTGCCCTTTCCACGCTCTGCCTTATGTGTGTACTTCTGTCCATGTCCGCGGCAAGCATTTCCTGCGGTGATAACACAACAGCGGAAGACACAACCGGTGGCAACGCTGACGACACCACCGAGACAGCGACCGAAGAGGTCACGACCGAACAGGATATAAGGAGCACCCTCCCGACCGCTGACTTTGGCGGCGACGAATTTAACATCTTCCTCTGGAACCTTTCGCAGATAGCCGTCACCGAGGAGACAGGGGATATCATCAACGACGCTGTCTACAAACGAAACTCGGACGTCGAGGAAATGTACAACGTGAAATTGAACTTCACGGTTCAGGATGGGTCGAGCGGAACCGGTAAGGCACCTTTATGGTTCAAAACGCTCAACTCGAGCATTCTCGCCGGAGATGATTCAATTGACCTCGCGGGCGGCTACGGATATCAATTCGCAAGCAGGTCGCTGGACGGAAACTTTGTGAACATTTGTGACGTCGAAGCCATCGACTTCTCACAACCATGGTGGGCGACAAAAGTGATCGAATCTGCCAAGATCGGAGATAAACTCTTCGTATCTATAGGAAACGCCGACCCGCAGTACTGGGACTGTGTCTATGCCATGTACTGCAACAAACGCCTCGCCGAGCAATACGGGCTTCCGAATCTCTACGATCTAGTCAATGACGGAAAGTGGACGCTTGACAAACTCATTGAGTTCTCTGAGCTCGCGAGCGCCGATCTGAACGGTGACGGAAAAATGGATGAGAACGACCAATATGGATATATCACGGGAAACAACATGGAAATGGACGCCATGATTCCCGCCTGCAATATCAAATTAGTCGAAAAGGATAAGGATGGCATACCTGAGCTACTCGGTCTTACTGAAAAGTACGTGGACGTTCAGAACAAGATAGAAAAGTTCGTGAAGGGCGGATCAGTCCTCTATGGAATAAGCTGGGAAATGGTGCAACCGTTCATGGATGGTCAGGGGCTCTCCATGCCGGAACGCATTCAGGTCGCTCACACCATGCGCGATATGAAGGACGACTTCAATATACTTCCGTATCCGAAATATGACGAAGAACAGCAGAACTACGGCACATATCTCTGCACCGGTAACACCACGGCGTTCGCGATACCGGTAACGGCTGACGCTGAGAAGGCTGGTACCATACTCACGGCTCTGAACGCCCTCGGTTACTCTGACGTGCGCCCAGAATACTACGACCGCGTACTCAAGGGAAAGATCGCACGCGATGATGATTCGACAAAAATGCTGGATATCATCTTCAACAGCGTCACCTGTGACTTCACCGACTTTTACTCCTTCCACTTCGGCGACCAGAAATCCCCCGCGATGCTCATGCGCATGACCATGAAAGAAAACAAGGAGATATCCTCGATGTGGGCGGCAGACGAAAAGCTCTATCAGACCAAGATGGCCGACCTCATCGACCTGCTGAAATAATTCTCAATGCAAAGCACAATTCTCATCCTCATCTCCGGCGTGCTCTGGGGAATAATGGGGCTGTTCGTGAAACGTCTCACCATCCTCGGATTCACTTCGGTTGAGGTGTCGTCTCTCAGATGGATTTTCTCCGCGGTATTACTGCTTCTCATTGTCGGTGTCGCCGACCGCGGGAAGCTCCGCGTCAGACCGCGCGACCTGCCGAAGTTCGCGGCTTCCGGAATATTCGGTATGCTCGCGCTGTCGACGCTTCTCTATATGAGCATGAGCCGCACGTCGATCGCGGTCGCGGACGTCCTCATGTACACCTCGCCGATATGGGTGCTGATCGCCTCGGTGCCGCTTTTCGGCGAAAGGCTTGACAAGCGGAAGATCATCGCCGTTCTGCTCGCTTTTCTCGGGTGCGCCTTCGTCTGCGGAGTGTTCGGAGGTGTCGGGCGCGTCAGTCTGACAGGTATACTCTGCGGGCTCGGATCGGGCGTCGCGTACACGTCCTACAGCGTTGTCGGCAAATTCATACTGAAGGACTATGACAGCGTGACACTGACTCTCTGGAGCTCGGTCTTCGCGGGGATCGGCGCGCTTTTCATGATAGATGTCCCCGGAGTCTTCACGCGGCTTATCGGCTCACCCGGGTCGCTCATCCATGTGTTCCTCATCGCCGGTGTCTGCACTATAGCGCCGTTCTTCCTCTACTCGCTCGGACTTAGAAGCTGCGCGGCGTCGAAAGCTGCGGTGCTCGCCTGCGCGGAGCCGGTCACGGCGGCGGTCATAAGTGTCGCCTTCGCGGGAGAGCATTTTTCGGCGGCTCTCGCCGTCGGAATAATCCTTGTGATATCGGCAATCATACTGCTTCAGAAAAGAACCGGTGAAGACTGAAAGGCAAACCATCAGATCCGGATATCCCATGGTTTTCGCTGTCCTCCGGCAGTGTTCACGCCACGCAAACCAAGTCCGGAATGCGAAGAAAGGAATAGTCATAAGATGACACAGAACTATTTTGACGAAAAAGACAGAAAGCTCCATGACCTCATGGAGGAGATACGGCTGCTGCCGGACAGAATGCCGGACGCGGCCGTGAGCCCCGACATTGTGACCCGTGAGGTTCATTATCCGACATCCGAATACAGATTTCTTCATGAGGCAGCGGTAATATCCTTCAAGGGAGTTCTCTACACGTCATGGTACAATTGTCACACCACAGAGCTTCGGGGCAGAACTCCCATCCGCGGAAGACGCTCTTCCGACGGCGGCAGGACATGGTCGGACGTCGAGGTCATCGCGGACGACAACACCGCCGGGATACTCTGGTGTCCGCCGGTCTACGGCATATACGACGACAAGCTGTGGATGTTCATGAACGAGATGACGTCGGCTGATCACATACACGCGCTTGATCTCTTCGTCCTCGACGAGGAGACAGGGAAATTCACTCCCGTGTGGTCTCTGCCGGTTCCGTTCAAACTCAACACGAACGTCGTGACGCTGTCTGACGGGCGGCTGATGCTCCCGGGACGCGTAACTGATCACATCGACGGATTCCCGGACATACCCGCCGTCATGATCTCCGACTCCGGCAGAATTGACGCCGAATGGCGTCTCGTTAAGTTACAGGAAAACAATCTGCTCCCGGACGGAACAAGGCTCATTCATCCGGAGATCTCCCCGATAGTCCGCGGGAGCGAGATTCTTATGTTCTGCCGCGACGACGACAGAAACGTCCCGCTCGTCTACGTTTCACACGACTCAGGAGAGAGCTGGAGCGGTCCGTATGCCGCGGATATCCCGTTCTCGTCGTCGAAAATCTATTCCGGCACGCTCTCAGACGACCGCGACTATGTCATCGGGAATGAGTTCCCGGGCAGAGAGCGGCTCTTCATGCTCCTGACCGAACCGGGCGGTGGAAAATTCACGAAGCGCCTCATACTGCGCGCCGGCTTTGACGAAAGGTTCGGTTACGGAAAGATGTGGCACTACCCTTCGGCGGCGGAGGCAGACGGGAATTTATATGTCATTTACTCGGCAGACGCTGAGAATATCGGGCGCGGCGCCGTCATGTCGGTGATCCCGCTCAACAAAATATGATTCAGAAAGGCAAACTCTATGTACAACTTCAAAACCGGAATCTTCGTCAACGAATGGAAGAACTACGAATCGGAGTCCGCGCTTATAAAAGGACTCGAGCGCGCGGCGTCCCTCGGCGTCGACGGCGTTCAGCTGTCGGATATGTGCCGGCTTGATAAGGCTGACTCATCGTTCAGAAAGAATATAAAGTCCGCGATAGACTCTCTCGGACTGAAAGTGTCCGCCATCTGCGGAGATATCGGCATCAAGTTTCACAACACGGAACGGCGCGAAGAGCTGTACGACACCCTCTGGAGAGTCTATGACATCGCGCTTGAGCTCGGTACGAACATTGTCACAACTCACGTTGGAGTGGTTCCCGCCGACAAGACTAATCCGCGATACGGCGTCATGTTTGAGACATTCTCTCACATAGCGGAACACGCGGCGTCGCTTGGCGCTTACCTCGCGAACGAGACCGGGCCGGAGACCGCGCCGGTGCTGAAAGCCTTCCTCGACGACATAAACTCCCCCGCCGCGGCGGTCAATTTCGACCCGGCGAACACCGCGATGTCCACAGGCGAAAAGGCGGAGGAAGCCGCGAGAACCCTCGGAAAATACATTGTCCACACCCATGCGAAGGACGGAATCCTCATAAAGCACGCCGACCTCGAAATCATGTACGGCGTCCGCCGCGACCCCGATTTCAGGGAATCCGACTACTGCCGCGAGGTTCTGCTCGGAGAGGGCGACGTCGACTGGAAGAAATACCTCGCCGTGCTTGACGAAATCGGCTACACGGGCTACCTGACGATAGAGCGTGAAGGCAGCTCCACTCACGACGCCGACGTCGAAAAGGAAGTCCCGTTCCTCAAAGCGCTCATCGCTGAATAATAATTTTTGAAAGGAAAACGAACATGAACAAACTCAAAATCGCTGTCATCGGAGTCGGCGGAATCTCCGTCTCTCACATAAACGCATACCTCGGAAACCCCGACGTTGAACTCTACGCCTTCTGCGACATAAACGAAAAGCGTCTGAAGGAAAAGGGCGCGAAGTACGGAATCACCCGCCTCTACACCGACGAGGACGAAATGCTGAAGGCTCTCCCGGAGCTCGACGCCGTCAGCGTCTGCGTCTGGAACTGCAATCACGCCTCCTGCGCGATAAAAGCGCTCGACGCGGGAAAGCACGTCCTCTGCGAGAAGCCGCTCGCGAGAACCATCGAGGAAGGAAAAGCAATGCTCGAGGCGGCAAAGCGGAATAACCGGCTGCTGATGGTCGGCTTCTGCTGCCGTTTCGAGAACGCCGCGGATATCATCCGTACTCAGCAGGAAACTGATTTCTTCGGCGAAATCTACTACGCGAAGGCTTCCTATCTGCGCCGCAACGGCGCTCCGGGCGGATGGTTCTGCAATACCGCGATGTCGGGCGGCGGACCCATGATCGACCTCGGCGTGCACATTCTCGACCTCACGAGATACCTGATGGGCAACCCGAAGCCGGTGTCGGTGTTCGGCGCGACCTTCAACAAGCTGGGCGACCGTCCGGGCGTTCACAAGCCGACCGACGCTTATCTCTGCGCGGACAACAACGATATCTGCGACGTGGAAGACCTCGCGACCGCCATGATCCGCTATGACAACGGCGCTGTGCTGTTCCTCGAAAGCTCATACTCGCTGAATATAAAGGACACCCTCTACTCTATGGAGCTCTTCGGCACCAAGGGCGGAGTGAAGATCGCTCCCGACTTCGAGATGTACAAGGACATAAACGGCTACATGATGGACATGACCCCGGCGGGAATACGCATCGACGAGTCCGCGTGCTTCCCCGGTGAGATCGGGAATTTCGTCGACACCATTCTCGGAAGAACCGAGTGCAGAGCTCCGGCTGAGGACGGACTTGACATTCTCCGCATACTCATGGCGGTTTACGAATCGGCGCGCACCGGACACGAAGTCCTGCTGTGATGAGAATCTCAGCGAAAAAGCTCTGGTCGGACGGCGTGTGGCTGTCCGACCGGACTATCGTGATCAACGGCGGCATCATAACCGATATCGCGGAATCACTGACCGGGGACATACTGACAGAGTACCTGACGCCAGGGCTTATCGACAACCACATTCACGGCGGGGACGGTATCTCGGTCATTGACTCGGACGCGGACGAAATATGCGATTGGCTCGTGAAGCTCGCGGAGAGCGGCGTCTGCGGGATTGCCGCCTCTCCATACGGGAGGATCGATGAAATACGCGGTATGCTCTCTGTCCTGCGTGAAGTGAAAAGACGGCAGGACAACGGTGAGGCTGGCGGAGCTTTACTCCTCGGCGCGCATATCGAGGGACCGTTCATCTCGCCGGACAGACCCGGTTCATTCATGCCTGAGATGATTGAGACGCCATCAGTTGATTCACTTCTGCGGCTCATCGACGGGTATGAGGACATCGTGACCGAAATGACTCTCGCGCCCGAAGTCATCGGGAATGAGATCATCCGTGAGCTTGTGCGACGCGGTATAAAGGTTCTCGCCGGGCACACCGACTGTACTTATGATCAGGCTCTCACGGCGTTTGAGAGCGGCGTCGGGGCGACCACACATACCTTCAACGCCTGCCGTCCACTGCATCACCGCGAACCGGGGCTTATCGCCGCCGCGCTGACCGACAATGGTGTCTACTGTGAGTTGATATGCGACCTCGTGCACCTGCATCCCGGGACGATAAGGCTCCTGTACCACTGCAAGGGCGCGGGGCGGCTCATGGTCATATCTGACGGCGTATCGACCACCAACCTTCCGGACGGCATATACGACGAGAAGGGCGTCAGCGTCACCGTGAAAAACGGAGAATCAAGGCTGACCGACGGCGGTTCCCTGAACGGCGGCGGGTGCTATGTCTCACGCTCGGCGAAAAAGCTGTACGATATCGGGATTCCGTCTGCAGATTTACCGTACATGACAGCTGTAGCACCGGCGGAGTGGCTCGGGTTCGACAACAGCATAGGTGTCGGAAAGCGCGCGTTTCTGACGGCGTTCGGCGAGGATTTTGACGGCGCCTTCTCGGTCATCGGCGATCGTGTTTACGGAAAGGATAAAGCATGACAATCGGAATAGACATCGGCGGGACCAACATAAAATCCGTCTCACTCCGGGACGGCGGAATCATCTCGTCGCACAGCGTCCCGACGCCGGAAGGACCTGAAAGCATCGCCATGACAGTCGCGAAGATCATTGAATCAACGGAAGTGTCCGATTCCCCGGTAGGTATAGCCTGCGCCGGGGAAATAAGCCCGGACGGCGTTGTTTCGGCTGACAATCTCGGTTTCGACCACGTCGATCTCGCGGGGCTTATAAGGCGGCACACCGACCGGCGGTTTGTGATATGTCAGGACGCGCACGCCGCCTCTGTCGCGGAACTCACCCTCGGTAGCATGAAGGGCGCGCGGAACGCCGTCTATCTCTGCGTCGGAACCGGAATCGGCGGGGACGTCATCATCGGCGGGAAATCAATGCGCGGCGTCAACCCTTCGTCCTGCGAAATCGGGCACATGATCACACACATGGGCGGAAAGCGCTGTTCCTGCGGCAATCACGGCTGTTTCGAGGCATACGCTTCAGCGTCCGCTTTGTCGGGGATGACGAACGGAAAATTCACCGCCGGTGAGATAGCGAAGCGAGCCAAAGACGGTGAGGCGGAATTCCCGACCGTCTGGAAGAGCTATATTGACGAGCTCTGCTGTGGAATCATGAACTGCCTGATACTCTACGCGCCCGAGGTCGTCTGCATCGGCGGAGGGCTGAGCCTTTCCGGTGAGTTTCTGATAAGAAGCGTGAGAGAGGGGCTTGAGAAATACGCGTATTACCGGGATTACTTCGAGAAAGTCAGAATCGTCACCGCGAGGTTCACGTCAGACGCTGGGGCGGTCGGAGCAGGGCTTATCGCCGGAGAGACGATGTCAAGATAATGATATGTTCCGCGCAGACCGCGGTCCAAATTCTCATTCCATAAAAATTTTCTCTCAGGCTATTGCATTTCCCCTCAAAGTATGATATGATATATATAATGAAAATTTACAGGAGATGTTATCATGTCATTATCACGCTCTGAAGTCCCGGCGTCCCGCAAGTGGCGTACCGAGGATATCTTCGCAACCCTTGACGACTGGAACAAGTGCTACGACTCGCTCACGGACAAGCTCGATTTCTCGATGTACGAGGGGAAGCTCGACAATGCCGACACCCTTCTCGAGTGCTACGAAAAGCTGAACGCCGTCGTTCTGAAGCTAAGCTGGCTCAGCGTCTACGCCTACATGAAGCACGACGAGGACACCCGCGACTCCACCTACACCGCCCTCCTCTCCCGTGTCGACGACCTCGAGATGAAGCTCTCCGGCGCGATCTCGTTCATTGACCCCGAGCTCACGGCTCTCCCGACCGAGACGCTCGAGGCTTTCGCCGCCGACCCGAAGCTTAAGGACTACGACTATACGCTGAAGCTCATCATCAAGCGGAAGCCCCACGTCCTCTCGAAGGAAACAGAAGCCGTTCTCTCTCAGGGCTCGAGAATGTTCGACACCGCGCATCAGGTCTTCTCGATGATAGACAACGCCGACTTCCCGTTCCCGACGATAAAGGTTGACGGCAAGCCCACCAAGGTCACGCACGGCATGTACGGCGTCCTCCTCCGCTCTGACAACCGCGACGTCAGACGCAAGGCGTTCAAGGCGTACTACGGCGCTTACACCGGACTCATCAACACAATCACAGCCGCCTACACAGGCAACGTCGACAAGGACGTCTTCCTCGCGAAGGCAAGAAAGTACGACAGCTGTCTCGCCCGCGCCATGTCCGCCGAGGACGTCCCGGAGATTGTCTACAAGAACCTCCTCGACAGCGTCCACAAGGGACTGAAGCACCTGCACCGTTATTATTCGGTCAGAAAGAAACTCCTCGGCACAACAAAGCAGCATATGTACGATATCTACACGTCAGTTGTAGAGGATGCCGAGATAAAGGTCGACTATGAGGAAGCGTTCAAAATAGTCAAGCAGGGTCTCGCCCCGCTCGGCACACGTTACGCGGAGCTCCTCGACGAGGCGCACGACAACGGCTGGATAGACGTGGAGGAAACCGACGGAAAGCGTTCCGGCGCGTACAGCATCAGCGTCTACGGTCTGAAGCACCCCTACGTCCTGCTCAACTATCAGCAGTGCACAAGCGACGTCTTCACTATCGCCCACGAGCTCGGTCACGCTATGCACTCCTACCACTCCGAGCGCAGTCAGCCGCAGGAAAAGGCGGACTACAAGATTTTCGTCGCCGAGGTCGCAAGCACTGTCAACGAGGTTCTGCTCTACAGACACCTGCTCTCCACCGTGACCGACCCGAAGCAGAAGAAGTACCTGCTCTCCTACTACATGGATATGCTCAAGGGCACGATGTTCCGTCAGACACAGTTCGCCGAGTTCGAGTATGAGGCGCACAGAATGGCTGAAAACGGCATACCACTCACGAAGGATTCGCTCTCCGAGATGTATCTTGGGCTCAACAAGAAATACTACGGCCGCTCAGTCGTCTCCGACCCCGAGATTGCCTATGAGTGGGCGCGCATCCCGCACTTCTACCGCTCGTTCTATGTCTACAAGTACGCGACCGGCATAATCTCCGCGGTCTCCATCGCAAACAGGATACTGACCGAGGGGCAGCCCGCTGTCGACGATTACTTCAGGTTCCTCTCGTCCGGCGGAAGCGACAGCCCGGTCGAGCTGCTGAAGCTCGCCGGAGTCGACCTCACGAAGAAGGACGCTTACAAATCCTGCATGGATTCCTTCGTCGCGGCGCTTAACGAGTTCGAGACACTCTGAATTCAGACACTCTGAATATAAGAAAAACGGCATCCTTCCGGGTGCCGCTTCTTTTTACTTCTTCTCTCTGTTGTTCTCGGCTATTCTGTCGGTGAAAGATATCCGCCTGTCCCGGCGCTTCAGCTGTTCGGTGAACTTCGATGTGTACGCGACAAATATAGCGTAGGCGTACGGCATACCGAGATTCGTCTCGAGCAGGGAGTCCACCACGAGCGTTTTCAGCTTGTCAATCGGATTCGCGAACCCGGCGCTCCGTATGCCGCCGAGCAGGAGCCCCGCTTCCCAGCCGAACTGTACGAGTATGCCGATTATCAGCAGCCACGGGATGTCAACACGCTCTTCCCTATCGTGCCGCAGGTTCCATATGATGAGACCGAGATAGCCGACAAAGAGTATCAGCGCCATGTAGCCGTGATAAGCCCCGGTCGTGCGCTCAATCGTTATCCGTTCCGCCCCGGCGAACGTGTCGGTTATAAGCGGACAGCAGAACCACCAGCAGAGTATCAGCAGCGACCACTCGAAAAGATGCCTGTCCCGTGACATCCAGAGCCATATCCACGCGAAGTTTGTGAACCCATAGCCCATCGACATCCACAGAAGCACCAAAAACAGGCTGTGCCCCTCCGAAATGCTCCGCGTCCCGAGCAGAAGATTGAATATCCCGTAATCCACGAGCATATATACGACGCCCATCACGAGCCCGACCGCGACAGTCATGTACTTCTTTCTCCACATAAGCAGAATCATGAAGACTATAAGAAAAGCCGTGTCGAGCCATATGTACAGCGGCGCGAACTGGCGCCGGGCTATTATCTCTGTCATGTTGTCCTCCAGAATGTATTATTTCTGATATATTATACACCATTCCGGAGGAAAAAGCAATAGCCCGGTCGATTTCTGTCCGGTCAGGCGAAGAAGAATCCCGCCGTCATATCAAGGTAGTTCGCTCCCGCGTACTCCGGATACTTTTCGCTGACCGCCTTTCTGAAGCTCTCCCTGTCGGAGCAGATGGCGGCGATCTTTTTCAGTTCCTCAAGGTACGCGATCTTCGTTTCGGCGTCCTTCAGATCCTCAGGAGTGTAGTGAGAAGTAAGGATGAGCGAAAAGCCGCGGGAGATAAATCCCTTCAGTGTCGAAATGATGGCGTCCGCGTGCGCGAGTCCGGCGACTATCGAGTGGCAGTCATGTCCCATCATATGTGTGTAGACCGCGTTCAGCTCCGGGATTCCGATGTCGAACGCCTCGTGCGTCTCATTTATCTCGAAGTCAATTCCGCCGAGCGTCAGTCTGCCCTCATGGATAACATTAGTTATCTTATGCACCGTGTTGTCGAAGCTCTCACCGAAAGCCTTCGTGAAGTTGTCGATCAGCGCCTTACCGCCGCCGTTCTCAGAGTATTCCACGGCGTTCGCGGTCGCGTATTTCGGCACGTCCGGAAGAAAGGTCGCCCCGGCTCCGTGATACGCCACGAGCATACCGACAACCTCGAGGTCGGAGAGGTACTCCGTCAGCTCCGCGATATTGTCCTTAAAGCACGGCGACTCGATGACGACCGCCCTGCCGTCCTTCTCCACGATGAAGACCTCATCGTTCATCGGATCGTTGGTTCTGTAGGCGTGCAGTCTGATATTCCCGTTCGTGTATACGGCGACCTCGCCTTTGCCGAGGTTCTTCTTTACGCAGGTGTTCTTGTTCATGTTGTTTTTCTCCCTTAAAATATTGACTTGGCTCGGTCTCCCGTGCCTGTGAATATATGATACACCATTCCGCCGGATTTGTAAAGTACGCACTTTTTTGTGACATAGTCACCATGAGGTTACTTTTTGACCGTCAGCGCGTTTCCGGGCACAAAAAAAATTGTAAACGATATGTGACGCGGCTTGACACAGCTCCGGAGCGGTGGTATAATAGCTTCATGACAAAAAGGAGGAACATCATGCTGACAAAAGAAGAACTACCCGCCTGCCCGGTCGCGACCACGGTGCGGCTCATTGGGAGCAAATGGAAGATACTCATAATGCGCAACCTAATGATGCGCACATGGCGATTCAATGAACTCAAAAAGGACCTCGACGGAATCAGTCAGAAGGTTCTCACCGAAAGCCTCCGCTCAATGGATGAGGACGGGCTCATCACACGCACCGTCTATCCCGAAGTCCCGCCGAGGGTTGAATACTCGCTGACAGAGCTCGGGGAATCTATGCGCCCGATACTCAACGCGATGGCTGACTGGGGAAGCAACTACAAGAGATCGTTTGATACGAAATAACGCTGACACGAAAGGACACACAATGAAACAGCTTTTGAACTCCGGCTGGCGTTTCCGCGCGGAGGGCGCGGGCGGGCGTCAGTTCAACCGGCACGTCTTCAAGAACGGCGAGGCAAAGGGCTGTGCCGCCGAAAAATTCAATGACTCCGACTGGAAGGACGTGACTCTCCCGCACGACTGGTGCTATTCCCTCTCTCAGGACCCAGACTATAACGTGTCTCACGGGCACTACAAGCTCAACACGTCCGACTCACTGTCAATGGATCCGGTCATCGTCCCGGAGGACAGTGGAACTCCGATCGGCTGGTACAGAAAGCGCTTCACACTGCCCGCCGATTACTCGGATAAGCTCGTTTATCTTGAGTTCGAGGGAATATTCCGCGACTCGGAGATTTATGTCAACGGAACCTTCATCGGGCGGCACATGAGCGGTTACACGGGGATGCGCTTTGAGATCAGCGACGTGCTGTACTTTGACGGCAGGGAGAACGTCGTCGCCGTCCGCGTCGACTGCACACAGAATGAGGGATGGTTCTACGAGGGCGCGGGGATTTACAGGAACGCATTTCTCGATGTCCGAGAACGGGTGTCGATTGCCCCTGATTCCGTGTTTGTAAAGTCGATTCCGGTATTCGACAATGATAAAGCTATCAGCGCGCAGATCGACGTTTCCTGCGAGATCGTCAACGAGACGGATATTGACAGGACTGTTTCTGTCAGCTTCTCGACCGAGGAACAGACCTTCACAACCGAGATCGTCGTTCCGTCCTTCGGGAAGGCAGACGCGAACGGGGAACTCCGCGTCAATAACCCGCGCGTCTGGGACGTCGACACGCCAGAACTCTGCGAAATGACAACCACCGTCGCCTGCGGAAACCTCACTGATACCGAAAGCGCTGCGTATGGCGTGCGTTCAATCAGGTTCGACCCGGACGAGGGATTCTTCCTGAACGGGAGGAGGCTAGAAATACGCGGCGCCTGCCTGCACCAGGACTTCGCATGCGTCGGCTCCGCTCTGACATATGAGCTGCACGAGTACAAGATAAGAAGACTGCGCGAAATGGGCTGCAACGCGATCCGCACCTCCCACAACGCGCCCGCGCCCGAACTCCTCGAGGCGTGCGACAAGCTCGGCATGATGGTCATGGACGAGACAAGAATGTTCGGAAGCTCGGATGAGGCCGTGGACGAGATGACATCCATCGTCCGCCGCGACAGAAACCACCCTTCAGTAATCCTCTGGTCGATAGGAAATGAGGAGCACACCCGCCAGAACAACGACAACGGCAGACGAATCGCAAAGCGCATGATCCGCGAAGTGAGACGCCTCGACGCCTCAAGACCCATAACCTACGGCGGCAACAACGGCGGACAGTACGAAGGCATAAACGAGACGGTCGACGTCCGGGGCTTCAACTACCTGCACATAGGGGCGCACGACTATATCGAAAAGTACCACGCCGACCACCCGGAACAGCCGATCGTCGGCTCTGAGGAGGCAAGCTCTTACTACAACCGCGGAGAAGTTCATTTCGACGCAGAAAAGCGCGCCGTCGGCGGATATGACAAATGGATGGCTCCGTGGGGCTCGAGCGCGGGCGGATGGCTCAGGTATCTGAATGAGCACAGATATATCGCCGGTGCGTTCATGTGGACGGGCTTCGATTACTCGGGCGAACCGTCTCCGTTCCTCGCGAACTCGGTAACAAGCTTCGGCGCGATCGATCTCTGCGGGTACGCGAAGGACGTGTACTATTACTACAAGAGCTGGTGGAGAGACGAGGACGAGCTGCACCTGTTCCCGGACTGGAACCGCGAGGATTGTGAGATTGTCCGTGTCGCAGCAAATACAAACCTTGATGAAGTTGAACTCTTTCTGAACGGCGTGAGCCTCGGCAGAAAAAAGAACGAATTTCTCGGTCACGTCGAATGGGAAGTCATCTTTAAGCCCGGGAAGCTCGAAGCGGTCGGTTTCCGCGGCGGAAAGGAAGTCATGAGAGCTCAAAGAGTCACGACAGGAGCCCCCGCGCGCCTCGCGCTCCGTGTTGATCAGTCTCCCGGAAGAACCGGAACAGCTCTCGTAACAGCCGAAATTCTCGATAAAAACGGCAATATCGTTCCGTATGCCTCGGACAAAATCTTCTGGAAGGTCGATAACGGCGAAATCCTCGGTCTCGGGAACGGCGACCCCAAGTCGTTTGAAAAGAATCAGTATGACAAGATAAGAATAAGACGTCAGCTCGGTGGATTCAGACGAAAACTGGGCAGTGAGTGGATTCCGTACGACACGACCGGCGAACCGGACAGCGCGCTCTTCACCATGAATGACCACAACACCGAGTTCCCGGAGCCCGTGACCGACCACTTCCGCGACGACGAGAGAATAATCCTCAGAGGCGGCGCGCCGGTGAACACGACGACAGAGCTCGCCTGTGAGTTCGACGACAAGGGCGGGAACGCTATGATAGTATTTGAGAGAGTCGAGGGCAAGGCGGAAATCTCGCTGAACGGCGCGCCTATAGCGACGCTCGAGGGCGGTCTGCCGCAGGCGGTCAGGGTCACTCTTGACACACAGAACACACTGAACATAAAGCTCACCGCCCGTGATTCTCTCGAGGCGCTGAAGCGCGGTGTCTTCATCGACCGGTACGAGGAACCGGAGATGTTCCGGAAAGCGTTCCACGGGCTCTGCATGACGGCGGTCAGGTGTAACGAGAATACGACAGTCAGTGTCAGCGCCGATGGGCTTGAAGCAGCACAGATAAGACTGTCCGTCTGAATCACACGAAAGGAAAAAATCATGAAAGACCTTCACTATCTCACAGATTCCTACGACGAAAAAATTGCGAAGATAAATTCCTTCGCCGCGCCGCTGAACTTCATCTTCATCACCGACGAGCACAACCGGATGAACCACATGACAGCTGTAAAGCACGGTGTCCCCTATGAGCTCGCGTCCGACGCGATTGACTCCATGCGATACATAATCGACCGCTGCCCAGGGATATCCTTCGTCGTGAACGGCGGCGACATCGGCAACGACTATGACCCCGACCCGGAGAAATTCAGACAGTCCCTCCGCGAGGTCATGGACGCGCTCTACAGGCTTCCCCTTCCCGTCCACTGCTGTATAGGCAATCACGACGACGGCATCGGCAACGCGATAGACCATGGCTGGGACACGACAAAAGCCGCCATTCTCCCCGACGAGATGCACGCCCTCTGCATGAAGTTCAACCCGACGCCCGAGAACTATTATTACGCCGACATCGACACGCCGGAGAAAAACTGGCGTATGATATTCCTGAACACAAGCGACAAGCCCTACTACCTCAAAAACGGACAGTACACCCACGGCTGGTGCTCCGAGTTCTCGGAGGAGCAGACGCTCTGGCTCGAGCGGGACGCCCTTGTCACCGACCGCGACATCATCGTCTTCAGTCATCAGCCGCTCCACAACGAGGGAATCTTCGGCACAGAGGGAATGCCGTGCGCAATGAAGCCGTACGACGACCTCCGCGGCGGTCCGCGCGTATACTACGACGTGAAGAAATGCCGGAACGTGAAAATGCTCGTCGCCGGGCACGTGCACTTCGACAATATGCTCTACGACGACAGGATACTTTCGGTCACCTCCCTCTGCTCGCTCGTTCAGGAGTGGTCGCCTAACTGCCCTGAGAGAGTCTGCGGGACGCCCAGCGAAACCGCGTTCGACGTCTTCTCGATAAAGGGAGACAAGGTTCAGATCACCCGCTTCGGCGCGGGAAATGACAGGGTCGGCGTTCTGCTGAGAACATGACCTCCGGAATGTACAATCATTTCCGTTTTGTGCATTTACATCCGGCGCGTAAAGTGTTATAATAGTCGTATTCCACCTTTGGAGGTAAATCATGTCACTCAGTGCAACAATTTTCGATATTCAGCGCGGCTCATATGTCGACGGACCCGGAATCCGTACCACCGTCTTTATGAAGGGCTGCAACCTCGGCTGCGCGTGGTGCCACAACCCCGAGAGCCAGAACGCAAAGCCTCAGCGTATGTTCTACAAGAACAAATGCGTCCTGTGCGGCAAATGCGTGACGGTATGTCCGAGCGGCGCGCTTACGTTTGATAACGGACCTGTCCCGGACCCGGAGAAATGCACGCTCTGCGGCAAGTGCGCTCTCTGGTGCCCCGCCGACGCTATATCCGTCTGCGGCAAGACGATGGACACCGAAACCGTCTTCCGCGAGGTCAGAAAGGACAAGGCGTTCTACGAGACGTCGGGCGGCGGCATCACGGTCTCCGGCGGGGAGTGTATGCTCTGTCCGGATTTCGTCGCGGAGCTGCTCGATAAGTGCAAAAAAGACGGCATCGGCACGGCGGTCGACACAGCGGGAAACGTTCCGTTCGGGAGTCTCGGAAAGGTCATCCCGTTCACCGATATATTCCTCTACGACATCAAATGCGTGACACCGGACGTTCACAAAAAGTTCACCGGCGTCGTCAATAATCGCATCCTCGATAACTACAAATTATTGATATCAATGGGAAAACGCGTAATCGTCCGCGTCCCCATGACAACGGAGTGCAGCGCGAACGACGAGGAGTTCCCGAAAATAGCGGCATTCCTGAACGAGTACAAACCCGAAAAGGTCGAGCTGCTCCCCTACCACGCGCTCGGGGAAAACAAATACCGCGCGATAGGTCGTGAACCGGAGATTTTCCACGCGCCCTCAAAAGAGGATATGGAGCGGTTCAAGGGGATGATACGGGAATAAGAAAAGGCGGAGCCGTGTGGTTCCGCCCTCTTGTTTATGTTGGTTTTATTCAGCCTTGGTTTCAGCCGTATCCTCGGTGGTTTCCTCGGTTGCTTCGGTGGTTTCCTCGGCGGTCTCAGCCGTCTCCTCGGTCGTCTCGGTCGTCCCGGTCGTCTCCTCGACGTCATCATCCGTGTCGTCCGGAATCTCCTTTGCGGCGTTGTTCTCAAACTTCAGCTGCGCGAGAACCGCGAAAGCGTGCGCGGCGTCGCCCTTCGTCACAGCGGCGTCCGGAGCGATATTGTTGTCGGTCGCTTCAAAGAGCGTATTCATCGTGACCCAGTGCATACCCTCGTCAGCCCACTCGTCAATGTCCGCGATGTCATCATAGGTCAGCGGGAAATACCACTCGCCGGTGAATCCGCCGCCCTCGGTCTGTACGTAACGGTAAATCATAGCCGCGACCTGCTCACGGGTGACAGTCTCGTCCGGAGCGAATGTGCCCTCAGCAACACCGGAAACTATCTTCTCAGACTCTGCCCATCTGACAGCCTCGGCGTAATCGGCATCCTCCGCTACATCGGTAAAGTCCATAGCGAAATCAACGACCGGAGAACCGGCGATCTTCCAGATAACCTTCACGGCGTCGGCACGGGTAAGCTCTGTCCCGGGCGCGAACTTTCCGTCCTCATCGACGGTCATGAGCGACTTCCCGACAACGTCCTTTATATCCTCGGCATACTTAGCGTTCTCAATGTCGGAAATCGGCGCGGAAGCCTCGGTCCATGCCGCGTAGACTGTCTTGTGCCCGTAGACATTTATCTCGGTTACAGCCTCGGTCAGAGCCGCGTCGGCATACCATCCGGCAAAAGTGCAGCCTTCCTTTACAGGAACAACAGCGGTCAGATCGACCTTCTCACCCGCGAGAGCCGCGACGTCAGCCACAGCCTCGCCGCCGTTAGTCTCGAACGACAGAACAGAGCCCATCAGAATGAAATCCTGTACAGTGGAGGTCGGGACATCGACAGCCCCGACAGCAGCCGTCCCGCCGAGCGCGAGACACAGCGCAAGAAAAATTACCGCAGTACGCTTTTTCATAAGTAATTACCTACCTTAACAGCATATTATTCGTTTCCGGTTGATAATACATTAACCGGTTGCCTTATTATACCATACTGCGCTCCGTTTGTCAAGAGGTTTTTGGAATATTTTTGTAGAATCGGTTCAGTTTCCGAACGTGAAGCCCTCCCATGGGATGTTGACCTGCGTCTTCTTTGTCAGTATATCGTCCACGTGCATCAGGAGCGGGAAGTCCTTCGTGTCGAGCTTTCCGAGCTCAGCGGCTCTCTTCACCGCTCTCGCGACCCTTTCCGCCACAACGAGGGATTCAAGCGTCACGCCGTTCAGCTCCGCCTTTGCCTCGTCTATGTTCAGTCCCCTGCCGAGAAGGATTCCGACAAGCCTCGTTCTGCCGCCGTACACTGTCACGTACAGGTCCCCGTAGCCGACCGCGAGATTGTCAAGCGTGCACGCGCCCTGATACTCAAGCAGCTTGTACATCTCCCTGACAGCCTGCCCGAAGACCGCCGCCTGCGAGTTATAATGGAGCGGACTGTGGGGCCCGAAATTTTTCTGGTTCACGCCGATTGTCAGGGCGATTCCGAGCGCGTAGCCGTTCTTCAGCGCCACCGCGCTTTCAATACCCACCACATCCGTAGTGAGACTTATGTGATAGTAGTCGGTCGCCATGATTGCCTTGAGCTTTTTCAGAGTCTCCATGTTCTTCCCGCAGAACGCCACCTCGGTCTGGTCGTGCGCCACAAGCTCGTAGCTCGTGCAGGGTCCGCCTATCGCGCAGAGGTCTGTTCCCTCGTGTCCCATCGCCACCATCGCGTTTTCCCAGTACTCCGGATAAGAGATGAGCCGCCCGTCCTCAAGGTCGACGAGCCCCTTTGTGACGGTTATGACCGGTATCTTCACGTCGATTTTCGGCAGGACGTCAGTCGCGAACCACTTCACGCCAAAGCTTGACACACCGCCGATAACCATGTCCGCGCCATCAAGAGCGCTTTCAAGCTCCTCTATCTGGTAATACTTCACCCCGTCCGGAAAGTCACGGTCGAATTTCGGGTGTCTGTTCGTCCTTTTACACGTGTCGATTATCTCCCGGTCAAGATGCGTGCCGACAAGCCGCACCTCGTTGCCGTTCTCCCGCGCCGGGAAAGCGAGCGCCGACCCCATCATTCCGGAACCGACTATAGTTACAATTGCCATTTTTCGAAAAACCTCCATTATATATGATAAAACCATTATAGCACATTTCCACGGCGATTTCAAGTATTTCCGGCAATTTGCGCGATGTTGGAAAACTGCGCAGAAACGCGCGGGACTTTTTTCTCTCCGGTACTTGACAAGATGGGCGTTTTGTGTTATAATATTGAATGTTCCAATATTGAAATATTTGAGAGAAGGTCGAACAATGATAGTAAAGCTTCTGATATGTATACTCGCCGGGCTGGGAGCCGGACTCGGCACCGGGTTCGCGGGGATGAGCGCGGCGGCGGTTATCAGCCCGATGCTTATAACGTTTCTCGGCATGGACCCGTATATGGCGGTCGGGATTGCGCTCGCGAGCGACGTTCTGGCGTCCGCGGCTTCGGCTGTGACCTATGGCAGAAACAAGAACCTCGATATAAAGAACGGGATTATCATGATGATCTCGGTGCTGTGCTTCACGACTGTCGGAAGCTGGATCGCGAGCATCGTTCCGAAAACCACAATGGGCAATTTCTCAGTGTTCATGACTCTCCTGCTCGGCGTCAAGTTCATCGTAAAGCCGGTCGTCGAGCCGAAAAAGAGACTCGAGAGCGCGACCGCGAAGCAGAAAGCCATTCGCTCTGTCATCTGCGGCTCGATGGTAGGCTTCATCTGCGGGTTCATCGGCGCGGGCGGCGGAATGATGATGCTTCTCGTCCTGACCTCCGTGCTCGGGTACGAGCTCAAGACAGCCGTCGGGACAAGCGTGTTCATCATGAGCGCGACAGCTCTGACCGGAGCCGTCAGCCACTTCGCGATAGGCGGAGCGCCGGATATGCTGGCGCTTGTCGTATGCGTTGTCAGCACGCTCGTTTTCGCGCAGATTGCCGCCGTGCTTGCGAACAAGGCCTCGGCTAAGACTCTCAATCGGGTTACCGGCGTGATTCTTGTCGTGCTCGGGGTGGCGATTCTCGGAGTGAATTATCTCGGGTAAACTTACGGGAGGGGCTTCGCGCCCCTCTTTTTATGTCCGCGGTGATTTGTTTACAGCTTTACGTTCTCACTCTTCATTTTTCACTATTCACTTCTTCCGACGGGCATTTTCCGTACGCTTTTCTGTACACCTTCGTGAAGTAGCTTGCGGAGCTGAAGCCGCACTGCGCCGCGCACTCGCTGACGCTGTACTTTCCCGTCGACAGCAGTGTCCTCGCGTTGTTCAGGCGGCACACCGTTATCTGACCAGAAATCGTCTGACCCGTCACCTCGCGGAATATGTGGCACAGCTGAGACTTACTGTAGCCGGACCACGCGCAGATCGTCGCTATACTTATGTCCTCCGCGAAATGCCGGTTTATGTACGCGATCACCCGTCCGACCGTCCCGCGCTTCGCCTCGAGCGAACCGCCCATATCCCGCGCGCCGGCGCTGTGCTCCCTCGCCATCCGGACCAGAATATGTGTCACGAGCGCCAGTATTTCCCTCCGGCTGAAGCTGTCACCACACTCGCTCTCACGCCTTATCCTTGAAAAAGCCTCTGTTATCTCATGGTCAACAAAGTTGTGCCTGAACGCCGTCTCGCCGCACCCGATGTCGTCAAGCATCCTCTGTCCGACAAGCAGCAGCTGTCTCGTGTGCCCGCCGTAGGAGCTCAGGGTGTGGAGCTCAAACGGGTTCGCGACGATTACCCTGCCCTTCTCGAGCGCTGTCTCCTCGCCGCCGCACATCATGCTTCCCTCACCGTCCTCACAGAGCATTATCTCAAGCTCCTCGTGCCAGTGCAGGTATTGAAGCTCCCTCTCGGTCCGGACCACTCCGTACTGATAGGATACCGGGAACTCACTGTCCTTTGTCGCCTGAATGTCCTCGTATGTATACATACCGCGCCTCCTTCCGATACGATTATACCACATTCCGGACTGAAAATCAAGCTTTCGCGATATTCTACCGGACGATTTTACAAGTATTCCGCACCGGTGTTTCTTGACGTAACGGCTCGTTTCTGATATAATGGATATACTAGATTTTTACGAAAAAGAGGTCACAGACATGAACAGAAAAAAGATCTCGTCCCTGCTCGCGGCGTCGCTTTTCATAGGCGCTCTCGCGTCCTGCGGCGGCGACGGCACGGCGACAACGGACGAAAGCACAGACACAACGCTTCCGGATTCCACAACAATAGAAGAATTCACAAAGCCCGACATAAAGGCGTCCCTCCCGACCGGAGACTTCGGCGGCACTGATTTCAATTTCCTTCTGTGGGAGGTCTCGCAGATAGCCATCACAGAGGAGACCGGCGACATCATAAACGACGCCGTTTTCAGGCGCAACTCAACCGTGCAGGAGATGTACAACGTCAATTTCGTATACGACGTCAGGGAAGGCTCGAGTGAGTCCGGAAAGCCGTTTATATGGATGAAGACCCTGCGCTCCTCGGTAATGGCGGGGGACAACAGCTATGATCTCGCGGGCGGTTACGGTTATGTGCTCGCGTCCGTGTCGCTCGAGGGCGTGTGCTCGAACCTCTGTGAAATATCCTCGATAGACTTCACGGATCCGTGGTGGGCGCAGAAGTCAATGGAACAGGCGATGATCGGCGACAAGGTCTTCATGTCGATAGGCGAGGCGGACCCGCTCTATTACGACTCACTCTACGCCGTGTATTTCAACAAAAGGCTCGCCGACGACCTCGGGACAGAGGACCTGTATCAGACCGTGCGCGACGGAAAGTGGACGCTCGACAAGCTGATTGAGATATCCGCGACAGTCTCCTCCGACCTTGACGGCGACGGAGAAATGGGTGAGAATGACCGCTACGGACTGCTCGTCGGTTGGACAATGGCTGTCGACGCTTTCATACCCGCGCTCGACATTGAGATCACCGGAAAGGACGCCGACGGGATACCGCGCCTCCTGCCGCTGTCCGAGAGATATATTGACGCCCAGAAGAAGCTTGATTCCTTCGTTCACTCAAATGACGCCTGGTACGAGGGCGGACTCGGCGTGCACGTGACGCCGTTCATGAACGGTCAGGGGCTGTTTCTGACCGAGAGCATCGGAAAAGCGCACATAATGCGCGAGATGCGGGACGACTTCGGAATTCTCCCCTACCCGAAATACGACGAGGCGCAGGAAAGCTATCAGACATACATCTGCGACGGAAACACCACCGGCTTCTCGATTCCGATAACGGCGGACGCCGAAAAGTCCGGCATGATACTGAACGCGCTGAACGCCCTCGGAATGTCTGACGTCAGACCCGAGTATTACGACCGTGCACTCAAGGGAAAAACGGCGCGCGACGACGATTCGGTCGCCATGCTCGACATCATATTCAACAGCATAAGCGACGATTTCACACAGTTCTACGCCTACTGCTTCGGCGACCAGGAATCGCCGTGGATGATGATGCGCGGCTCGATCCTGAACGAAAAGGACCTCGCGTCACTCTGGGCGTCGAAACAAGCAAAATTTGACAAGACTATGGAAAAGCTGATTGATGAGCTGAAATAAACACTGCAAAGGGCGTGCAATGACAATACACGGGCTATCCCCCCTTGTAGCTGTTGCCATGCGAAAAACTGCGAACAGGCATAATAAAATGGACCGTTTTTATTCGCGGTCCATTTTATTATTATTTTATTTGTGCTTCCGGAACAACCGCTCCGCTCTCCCTGAGTATCCGCTTCACGCTTTCAACATCAATGTCGTAAGACGTTTTCCTGAGCGCCTCGTATGCCGCGGCGGCGGCGGCCTGTCCCATCGCCATGCAGCTCGATTTAACCCTTATCGCGGAGTTCGCGGCGCGGTCGGTGCCGATGCACCTTCCGGCGACGAACAGGTTTGCCGAACCCTCCGGTATCATCGATGACAGCCGTATTGAAGGTGTCAGCGGACTCTTCAGGTACTCGATATACGCCGTTTCGCCGTCGCGGTGGATATCTATGAACCAAAAAGTGTAGCATATCGCGTCGGAGTACATTTTGCCGGTCATATAGTCGTCCCTGCTCATCATGCTTCGGCAGACGACGCGACGGCTCTCGCGCGGGGCAATCGCCGGGGCGCACATGAACCAATCGCGTTTTTTCTCCGAAAGCAGCTCACGCGCGTGTATCTCGTCGAACGTAAGCTTGTCGCTGTCGCTCGAATGGCAGGGCAACTCTTCGGTATGACCTCCGCCATAGATATTTCCAGGCTGTACAATCCCGTCATCTCCGGTAAGGCAGCGGAAGCCGGAAAACGCGCATATGTCGGCGTCGCCCGTGCAGTCTATGAACATCTTCGCTCTGAGCAGCGCCGGACCCGCCTTTGTCGATATGACGACACCGTCTACTGATCTGCCGTTTTCATGTTCAGAGCATATTGTGTCGACTATGTTCTGACCAAGATAAATGTCAGCGCCGCTTTCGGAGATCATGCGATTCATCATGGCTGACGCGGCGCATGGATTGACTTTCACTCCGTACTGCCAGTGCCCGTGATATTCGACGTTCATGTCGGGGATCACGGCATTGCCGCTTTTCGCGAGGCGGTTCACGAATTCCCAGCCTATTCCTTTTATCACAAGATTGTCGCCGGGAATGAACGGGTTGTTGAACTGATCAATGCTGTTGTTTCCGAGCACGGTTATAACACCGCCGGGCATATTGTATTTCTCGACCGCCGCGGTTTTCATTCCGAGACGACCGCACATCACCGCCGCCGTGAATCCGGCGCTCCCGAGCCCGCAGACGACGACGTCATATTCACGCGTATAAACGAAATTCAGGTTCATTCGCCGTCACCGAGCTCTCTGTAACCGTCGAGAAGCTTTTCAAGTTTACCTTCATATTCCGCGCGTTTCGACTCAAACGCCGACACAAGCGAACCGTTGATGCTCTCGTTGAAGAGATGGTTTATGTTTCCGAGCGAGACCGAGTTAAGGTACGCGAAATCAAACCAGACGCTGTCAAGTATGAGACTGAGCATTTCCGAAGAATCGTCATCACGCACATACTTGGTTCCGAGCGCCTTCTCAAAATAAACCGGAGTGACCGTGTCATAGCCTATCCGTGCGAGCGCTTCAAGAACAAGTCCGGAGAGCTCCGTGTCCTTCGCGGAGACCGGGATGCCGAGAACTGTTAGATTTTCCATGACACAGGTATAGTATCTGTCCTGTTCTTCGCCGAGCTTCGGCATCGGAACTATTCCGAAATCCTGATCCATAGAGCGCATCATGCCGGCGGAGGAAAGGACCTGATTCATATAGAGGACATTCCCGTTCTGGAAAGCGGCCTGCATATCCGCCGTCATGCTGAGCGTGTCGGTGCCGGGCGCGTACCAAACCATCTCGTTCTGATTCAGGCTGTCGCGGATCAGTTCAAACGCCTCCGTCATCCGCTCGCTCATATATGTTATGCGCGGATACCCGTCCTCTCCTCGCTCCGAATAGCGCAGGCCGAAGCTGACCTGCTGGGCTATAAGCATATTGTTATAAGTGAGTATTCCGATCCGATCGTCGAGAGTGAGCTTTCCGTCGCCGTCAAGATCGGTGTTCACGGTTTTCGCGTTCTCGAGCAGCTTACCGATCGTCCACTTTCCGCTTTTCACAAGGTCGTAGGGTGAATCGAAACCGTGATCCTCGATCAGCTTCTTATTGAAGAATGTGACGCACATATTGTCGAGCAGATTTATCGACGCCGTGCCGGTGGCGAGATACAGACCGCCGTCTATGCTCATGTTGTCGACATATCCCTGCGACCACCAAGGTTTATCGGTTTCAATGTACGGCGTCTGCATTAGGTTCACGAAGTTCCCTTCCGGAACGGTCGGGAGCATATAGTTCGCTGCTCCGGCGACAATGTCAATGTCGCCGCTTCCGGACATTATGTCGCCGGCCAGAACTCCGAGAAAGGTGTCGCGGGTGCTGAAAGAACCCTCCACATCGGTTATTGTCAGCTTTATTCCGAATTTTTCCTCGATTTTCCGGTTGCGGTCATAAACGGCGTCGTCGACGATATCTCCGCTTTCATCGGCTCCGAACTCGTAGAGAAACTCGCGGCGTACGAGCATATTCACCTCACGTCCGCCGTAGTCGCCGTCCGGAAGTGCGTCTATCGCCGCTGTATCTTCGACGTACGTGTCCTGAACGGAATCCGACGCGGCGTCCGTGTCAGTGGCTGTCGTGCCGTCAGTTGCGGCGCCGTTTCCGCATGAGGCGCAGGTCAGCAGGGCGGTCAGAAGGAGAGATAAATAATTTGTCTTTTTCATAGCTTTTGTTTCCTTTCATGATTGTTCATTCGCAGGGGTTGACATCGGAGGCGTTTTGTGGTATACTGTAAAAAACGGAGGTGTCATCATGTTTGTAGGCGACGGCACTGTAATTGATTATATCTATTCATCTCCGGAGGATTCGCTCTCGCCATTCTTCATGTTCTGGGAACAGCGGATGCTTCCCGGATACAGCGACAAGCTCTCAAATCTTTTCGTCTATCTTAAAATCGTAAGGATAGCCGGCGGCAGCTGCGAATGGATGCTTCCGGAACACAGCTTCACCCTTTCCGCCGGAGATTACATAGTATTCAACAACGTCGACCCGCGGGCGATAACCACGGTCTTCGACGGTGAGCCGCTCGTCATTGAGCAAGCGATAATCCTTCCGACCAGTTTTTCGCCGGTGCTCATGTCTCCGGACTTTTTCTACCTTTACCGTGATTACCCGGTGATAAGACCTGAGGCACCATATTACGACTGTATTGACAGTGCGTTCCGTGAGCTGTCCCGTGAGGCACGGTCAAAGGATAAATTCGCTGATCACGCGGTCTGCGGAGCGTTCCTCAGTCTTGCGGCTTATATTGCGAGAAGCTTCGCGGAGACGCGAGGTACAGACGCGGACGTCAAAATCGTCGGCAGCGTCCTGATTCCGGATATCATGAGGTTCATTTCCGACAATGTCTCTGACCCGGAACTCAATATCACGGCAATCGCAAGGTATTTCGGACAGCCGAGGGCGCTTCTCTCGTCGGCGTTCTCGAGATACGCCGGGATGAGCGTCGCGAAGTACATACGCCTCGTTCGTGTGCAGAATGTTATCCTTCTGCTCGGACGGAAGAAAAAGAACGTACTTGAGGCGGCGCTTGAGTGCGGGTTCAACTCGAGCTCTGGCTTCTACAAGACATTCGAAAGCCTTGTCGGAATGTCGCCGCTCGAGGCTTTAAAGGATTCTGCTTCTTTATTATAGCACAGTACCGCGCGGAAAAACCTCCACCTTTGCGGGCGGATTTCTCCACTTTTTGAATATCATGAAATAAAAATCGGAACTCTCCGGTATGGAAAGTTCCGCCTGTTTTATATAAAATCAGATCTTATAAAGCTGTTACTTCAGCGCTTCCGGCTCTCAATCCTTCCCCGCCGACTGTCACTTTCACTTTTCCGGGGGTCTTTGTCTTCACAATCGCTACAGCCCTTCCGTAGAACGCGTGGCAGACGTCCGAGCCGTACTGGTCCTCGTTTGCCGGGTCTCCGCTGAATATGCCCATCAGCTCGCCGCCCTCGACTATGCAGGTCAGGCGGGTTTTCGCGTGCGGGACTCTGTCGCCGTTTTCATCGACCACCGTTATGTCAAAATAGCAGAGGTCGCGGTTGTCCGCGGTTATCTCGTCGGTCTCGGGTGCTACTGATACAGCGCTCTCTTTGCCGACCGTGTGCAGGGACGCTCTGCCGTGCTCCACGCCGTCCTTGTAGGAGATTACCGACAGCTCGCCCTTCTCGTAGGGGATATCCATGTACGCGATTGCCTTTTCCGGCTTCGACCTGCCGAGACTCTTTCCGTTCACGAACCACTCGACCTCGTCCGCGTCGGTGTAGACCTCGCACTTCACGGGCTTTCCGATGTACTTGTCGTCGAACGTCCATGTGTCGAGAACGTCATACCAGTGCCAGCCGGTGCCGGAGAAATCCTCGCCGTAATGCTCCGGGTGAGTCGTGAACAGCGCCGTCACCCCGCCAATCCACACAGCCTCGCGGAAATACGACTGCGGACGACGGTAGCCGCACAAATCAAGGTCGCCCTGATAGCAGGAACGCCAAGGATAACCGAACAGCTGGATGCACGGAATATGTCCGTCTCTCGCCCAGCAGGAATTACCGGTTCCAGCCTCGCCGAGGTTATCGTAGGCTGTCCAAGTGAAGTCGCCGATCACGTACGGGAGGTCGAGCACCTTGTGCCACGAATCGTAGAATTTCAGCGCGTGCGTCTCGGAACCCCATATGACGCGCTCCGGGAACTGCTCGTGGTCGCGCTCGTAACGGGGATATATGTAGTTGTAGCCGCAGATATCAAGCGGCGCGTAATATCCCTTCGTGTTGTCCGCCCAGACGTCCTCACCGGTCATCTGGTATGTCGCGGAGGTGACAAGGCGGGTCGGGTCGAGAGATCTTATCTTGTCCGAGATTCGCTTCGACCATTCGTCGCCGTCTGTGTCGCCTTTGCTCTCGGGAATTTCGTTTCCGATCGAGAACGCTATGACCGAGGTATGACGTCTGTCGCGGCGCACCATAAGCTCGGTGTCCCTTTCCCACCACTCGTCGAAGTAACGGTGATAGTTGTTCATGCCGCCTTTGTCGAGTCTCCAGCAGTCGAAAGCCTCGTCCATCACGATAATTCCCAGCTCGTCGCAGATCTCCATCAGAGTCTCGGAGGGCGGATTGTGGGCGATTCTCAGCGCGTTGAAGCCCGCGTCACGGAGCTTTTCGATCTTCCGTCTGCAAGCCGCCGGGTAGTCAGCCGCGCCGAGCACGCCGTGATCATGGTGTATACAGCCGCCGCGGAGCTTGACCGATTCGCCGTTGATGAGCAATCCGTTCTCAGCGTCAACCGACAGCGTGCGGATGCCGAAGCGCAGTTCCTCGTTGTCGAGGGTCTCGTCGCCTTCAAGTATTGTCGCGCGGATTGTGTAGAGGTACGGGTCCTCGATGTTCCAGAGGTTCGCGTCGGCGATTCTGATATCTCCCGTGACGGTTGTCTTGCCGTCCGCCGTGAGCTTCTTCTCATCCGATACGACCAGATTCTCGTCCGCGTCGAAAATCTCGAACCTGACTGTCACGTCAGCCTTTCTGTCAGAGGTCACGACGCAGTGAGCCTTTACAAGGTCGGTCTCCGGCGTCTCAACCCACAGATCCCACGGCTCGATACGGATATCCCCGCCCTCATAGAGATAAACGTCGCGATAGATTCCCGCGCCGGTATACCATCTCGTGGACGGCTGGCAGTCGTCGGTGCGGATGGTCAGCTTGTTAGTCTCACCGAACTTGACGCGCGGGGTCAGGTCGACGAGGAACGGCGTGTAGCCATGCGGGTGCTTCGCCAGAAGGAAATTTCCGAGGCTCACCCTCGTGTACATATAAGCGCCGTCAATGTCGAGTATGTAGTGCTTCGGTTCAGCGGGAATGTCAAGCTCCTTCACATAAGTGCCCTCGCCGCCGACAAAGAAGCCGTTTGAAGCTCCGCCGGGCGCGTCGGGAGTCCTCGGCTGTGTTATCGAGTAATCGTTCGGGAGGTCGACGCTTATCCATCCGTTCGTGCCGGGGGCGTTCAGCGACCAACCCTTTGAGATACAGGTCTTTTTCATGGTTTCATGCCTTTCTTTGGTGGTTTTACGGAATTCTCCGTGTCTGACTATATTCTACCACATCGTGATGGAGATTGCAAGCAGTGTGCCTTATTTTACACTTTGTTCATATATAAAATCTCCCCGGCCTGAAACGGTCGGGGAGACAGGTCATTTCTCTTTGAATCTGAGCGTGTCCGCGTGTCTCGCGCGCGGGAAGCAGGTTATTCTGAGAGCTGTGCAGCCGTATGGGACAAGAGTCAGCGGCATCGGCGCGGAGATGTACGCGTATCCGTTCTCGGTGTATGGCTCAAGAGTGCGCGTCGGGTATGGAGGGTATGAATACGGAGCCTTATAGCCATTCAACTCGAGCTTTACGGGCGGGTGCTCCCATGGGTATCCTTCGGTCTTCTGCCTCACGACGCGTATATCGTCCGGTGAGATCTCTTCGTCGAGCGCGGGGTTCCAGCTGATAAGTCTGCTTCGCATTCCCATATCGTCATAAACGTCAAGCCCGGACGCGGGAATCTCCGGTTCAACATTGAACCACTGCCACCCCTCCGGAAGCGGCGTGGCGGGAAGACCAGCCCATCCTTGCCAGCGCTCAGGCAGTCCGAGCGAATAGACGAGCGGTCCGCGGCTTATCGTGACCGGATACAAGGACGAACGGTCACTGTCGTTCAGACGGGTCACGCTGACCTTCATCGGCAGGATGAGTTTCAGTGTTTCGCCGGCACTTATGGTTATTTCAGTGGATGAGTTGCCGCTCCCGTCCCTTCGCGGGATGATTTCTTCTCCGTTTTGCAGAAGCGATGGTGAGTCGCACCATTCCGGTATTCTGAATACGAGCCTGACCGCTCCCTCTCCGCTGGCACGGATTATCACGGTCTCATCGAACGGGTAGTCCGTATCGATATCGAGGCGCAGCCCTCCCGTGTTTATCGAGCAGGGAGCAAAGGACGCGAGATATAAACGCTCGCCGTCAAGAAACGCGATGTTTCTGGTGAACTCCGGGAGTATCCGGACCGACGTCACCGGACAGCAGGCAACCGGTACGCAGGGAGCGTAGACCTGATGTGTGTTAGCGGCGTACGACGAATCGATGGCGGCGCGTATCTGGTTCGGGGAGGACAGGTACGCGATCGCGCGCTCATCCTTCTTTCGCGCGCCCTCGGCGGCGTTGAAAACGAGTTTTTCGAGATCGTCGAAGTATACGCCGTTTCCGGTGATCATTCCGAGATTTTCGAGCGATTTCGCCGTGAAAGTGAACGAACAGTACTCGCTCTCGACGATGGGTCCCAACGGAGCCAGGTACTCGGATTCACAAGTAATACCGCCGTGTGGTCCTACGACCTTGGATTTTGCCTTTTTCCATGTGTTTTCGCTCGCGGCGAGGAGCTTCTCATCTCCGGTGCAGGAGTAGAGCATTGCCGGATTGTCGAGATGGTTTCCCAGAGCCGAACCATGATTGCTGTTGTAGTGAAGTTCGGGTGAAAGCATACTCCCGATCGACTGGTCGAAGAGATCATTTTCCGGTCTAGCCAGAAATTCGTAGTAATCGCGGCAGAAATCGATCAGTCTCTCGTCGCCGGTCTCAGCGTAGCATCGCATCATGCATTCGGTTATCGTTATCCCGACATATCTCGTCTTTCTGTCGCCTTTCCAATTATCGCAGAACCAGAGCATACAGCCATGGACAGCGTCGAGTACCTCCTTGTCGCCGGTCGCGTCATAATAGTCGAGCAGAGCGTTCATGCCGCAGCTGTTTCCCCACGCGTTGTAGTCGTCAAAGAAATCGTTCCCCTCTCGGTAAGTACCGAGATATCCGTCGTCTCTCCTGTTTCTGAGCACTGCCTTCACCCATTTTTCAGCTTTTTCCATGAGTTCCCTGTCGCCGAGCGTGAAGGCGAGCTCTATGAGTCCACGCCAGTAGTTTCCGGATATTTCCGCACCCCATCCGGCGGCTCTCTCTGTGCCCCATTCCTCGAATGTCTCGCGGGTGGTGTAGGGTGTGCCGATCATTTTTGGTTCGAGTTCATCGAGATGACCTCCCATTCCATCGGCGTTTCTACGGAGCTGCTCTCCGAGCCAGCCCGACGGCTTTATCGCGCCGAGCGGGAGTCTTGTAAGTCTGCTGTGAATCTTTGGTTTCATTTTTTCAATCACGCATTCGCCGCGGCGAATGCTGCCTTTCTCTATTATTCTCTCTTATCCGAGTTTTTCGTAGGCTTCGACTACCTTCTGATAGCTCTTCATTACAGATTCCTTTTTCCCGTCGATGGTCGAGACGAAGTTTTCCCCGCGATTGCTGTAGAGGTTGTTCCAGACGATGTTGTTCAGATCTCCGATCTCGAATATGGCAAAGGTGTCGTAGACGATATTTTCACTTGAGAAGAGTGTCTGAAGCACTCTGACTGATTCCTCGTCCGGAGCCTTCTTCGTCTGCATTACTCCGTCGATGAATGCCGGGAGAGTTGTGTAGTGCGACAGATCAGCGAGCGCCTCGAGTATCAGTCCGGTGAATTCCGCGTCCTCATCCGACAGCGAAGCGGGAATGGCTATTGAGCCGGAATTGGAGTTCTGTACCGTCGAGAGATATCTCTTCTGAGCCTCATCATACTTCGGGAGCGGGAGTACGCCGTACCTGATATTCGTGTCCAATGTTCTGACGATAGACAGCACTTCGTTGTAGAACAGCGCACGGCCTTCTTCGAACACGTACCGCGGGGAGGCTCCGTCAGTCCAGTTGTTCGTGATTATCTCGCCATATGTGGTCGTGTCTGTGAACAGAGTCTTTCCGAGGCGGGAGATTGAGTCAAGCATTCTCTCTGACGTTACGTTCAGTGTGAAGCTTCCGTCGTTTTCCTTCTTAGTGTAAGTGTTCTCCATGCCGAACAAAAGGAACGGGATGTATGTGTATGAACCCATCAGCAGTCCGAATCTGTCGTTATGGTAATCCATCGTCCCGTCTCCGTAAATATCGCCCTTCACAAGCGCCGCGTAGGTGTTCATGAGATCAACGGTCCAGCGTCCTTCGTCGACCGCCGCGTACAGATCCTCGATTTCATAGTCCTCAGCCATCGAAAGGTTCACCATCATCGCCGGGAGCCGCTGCTTTTCGTAGAGCACATAGTCGCCGGTCATGAAATACAGCTTGTCGTCTATGCGGAAGTATTCCCCGGCGTTCATGTTCCACCAGGGTTTTGTGAGATCGACATAAGGGAGCTTGTCGAAGCGCGTGAACGCGCCCTGTGTGGAGTAATTCGCGTTCACGACCGGTCTGTCCGCGACAACATTGAATCCGGTGTCTCCCGCGAGAGTGAGCTTGTAGGCGTCCGCTGCCGGAGTCTCGCTTCCGCTTGCCGAGATGTTGATGCCGAAACGTTCCTCTACCGCGCGGTTGCGGGAGTAGATCGTGTCGTTGAGAAGCTCACCGTTCTGCTCCTCTGCGTCGTACTCGAAGAAGTTGTGAATGTGACCCTCTCCGCGGAACCAGCAGATGATTCTGAAGTCTTTGCCGTCAAAATTTCTTTCCGGAAGCTCGGAGTGTAATTCCGCGGTGGTTACTTCGGTGCTGTCGCTTGTGCCTTCTGTGCCGTCGTTGTTTCCTGTCTGTGACCCGCCGGAGCAGGATACGGTGAGAAGCATCGTCATGAGCAGGATCGACGCGAGAGTGTGTTTACTGGATATTTTCATTTTCTGACCGCCTTTCGTTCTTCCATTATTGATTCGGGTTCAGCATTTTCCATGCTTGGTCGGTGCTGTATCAATTATACACTGTCCGAATAAAAAAGAAAACGGTCAAACACGTCGTGAGCGGTAAAAATCCGGCATTATTTTTGCCCTACATCCCTGACGACGAGCCCTCGTCATATCAAGAGACAAGAACACTGCCGCGTTTTCGCGGCAGTGAGCTATTCATCCTTCTCGAATCTGACTGTCAGTCTGTTCTTTCCGTCGAGAGTGCAGGTGAAGAGAGTCAGATCGTAGTCTCCGCTTGTCATCTCTTCCTTTGCCGTCGGATCGAGGATTTCCACCGACACCGCCCGGTATCCGAATACGTTTTTGTCCATGTCGGTGAAGGTCGCCGTGTCGCCGATGCCGATACGCCTCAGCCCGCCGAAATGCGAGCGGTAGTCGTGACCGCAGATGACGAGATTGCCCTTGTACGCGGAACCGCTGTAACGGCACGGCGCGGTTTTCAGGTCGTCGTAGCTCCAATCGCTGACGACAGGCAATTCAAGCGACAGCGAATCTATCCGCAGGACGCCGATGTAGTCCTTTCCGTCAACCTTTCTGACCGGCATCTCCATGTCGGGGTACAGAATGTAGTCCGGGATGTCCGCGACCGGCTCGGGCATGACAGTGTTCACCGGATCGTCAGTAATTTCCGCGGCGCTGTCTGTAGCATCCGTCGTTTCAGGAAAAAGCCCGTCAAGCTCGTCAAGAACCTGCCTGACCGATCTTCCAGCTCTCGCGTCAGTGTAAACGTTGTACCCCGCAAGCGAAAGCGCCGCCGCGATACACAGCAGCCCGATCACTATGAAGGTGAGCCCGCGCTCAGCGCTTCTCTTCTTCATCCGACGCACCCTTCGAGCGCACAAGACCTATGATCACCAGCGCAAGCCCGATCACGACAAGCGCAGGTACCGGCCACCACAGCTGTCCGGTCTGAGGGAGAGTTGGTTCGGAAGGCGTCGTCTCGGTCGGTTTGGTTTCGACAGGCTCAGTGTCAGGTGCCGTTGTGTCAGGCTCGGTGTCGGGAACGGTCGTCTCGGACGGACCAGTCGTCTCGGACGGACCAGTCGTCTCGGACGGACCAGTCGTCTCATCCGGAGCTGTCGTATCGGGCTCAGTGTCCGGAATGGTCGTTTCTGGTTCGGTGTCGGGGGAGGTCGTATCTGTTGTTTCGGTGTCGGGGGGCGGCTCGGTTGTCTTCGTGTTGGTTATCACAAAGGTCGTACCGTCCTTTTCGATCGTCATTGTGTAGCCCTCCGGAACCTCCTCGGTCACCGTCCATGAATACAGGCGGTCGAGCTTTTCCCATGTGTGCTTCCAGCCGTTCTCCGGCGTCAGGTAAGCGGTATCATAAACCTCGCCATCACGCAGGAGATCGACCTTTACGCTCTCCGGGCGGTTTTCCCTGTCGTCGTTATCATTCCAGAGCTTGATAACCTTTACGGACGTCGGTATGATGACGAACGGCGGCGTGACCTCGAATTTCGCGTTTACAGTAACGTCGGATGTCTCTACATATGTATTGTCGAGTATCACCATAAACGGCGTGAAGTCGTAGCTCGAGCCATCGATCGTCGCCCTGTCCGCGCGGACAAGATACAGACCCGATCCGGTCGTCGTGAAGGACGCGACGCCTTTCCCGTCGGTTTTGACGCTAGCGGCGGGCTTTATGTCGTTTTTCAGCACGATGCCTTCGAGTGTCGGGGCGAGAGCTTTCGGTATGTTGTTATAGCTTCCGGGGTCGACGCCGTAGCCGGAGAAATCGTCGGTCAGGGTGAAGGTCCCGTTTCTGTCGATATCTGCGACTTTGTATATATCGAAGCCAATGTCAGCGAGCGCTTTGCCGCCGTCCTCGCAGACTATTGTCAGTTTCAGCGTATCTGCCGCCGCGACCGCGGGTATGACCGTCAGGACTATCATCACGGCGAGCAGGACTGCGAGGATACATTTGTATGTTTTCATTTGTGCAACCTTATTTCTTTCTGTGTTTTGTGAATAGTGGGATCATCAGCAGTATCAGGAACGGAATCGCGACCGCCGGGGCGACTATAAGCGGCTCTATCTGAATCGCGTCAGCCGTCACTCTCACGTTTTTTGCCGTTTCGACGTTCTCGATTCTGTGACCCCTCACGAGCAGTCGGTGTGAGTTTATCCCGTACGGCGTACAGGTAACGAGTGTGCAGAGATCATCGCCCTCTACAATTTGCAGCGCGTCAACCTCGTCCGGAAGTACCGTCAGAATCTGGTCGACCTCATACGTCAGCACCTCATCAAGGACGCGGAGCATGAACGTCGAGCCCTCGGTAAGCTTGTCGAGGTTCGTGAAGAGCTTCGCGCTCGGGAGACCCCTGTGACCGGACAGGACGCAGTGAGTGCTCTCGCCGCCGGTCGGGAGACTTGACCATGAAATGTGACCTACCGCTATCTGAAGGACTGATTCGTCGGTGCCGTGGTATATCGGGAGCGAACAGTTTATCTCGGGAATCTCGATGTACCCCATGATACCGAGCCCGGAGACGTTCAGCAGGGAGTCGTACTGTTCCTTCTGTTCGTCGGTGAGCAGGAAAGCGTTGAAGCGCGGGACGAGTGAGGCGTTGTAGCTTTTCGCCGCCGTCCACAGCTCGTCGTAGTTTTCCTTCGAGAGGTCGGCGACGTTATCGGCATAGTCCGAGATAGCCTTTGACTGGTGAAGCGAGTTCCAGTAATCACTGAGCGTAGGATAAAGAAGCAGGGAAAGCCCGACGACAAACAGCAGAACGAGTATTACAGTTGTAATTGTACTTCCTTTTCGCTTCATTGGGCTCTCCTTAAAGGGTTATTACTGATCGTTATTCATGCGTCTCTTGGTGACAAGCAGAACAGACGCGCCGAGGACGAGCACCGCGCCGATTATGTAGAAAATCGTCGTGCCGATGCCGCCGGTGGAGGGGAGCTCTGCGCCGGTGTTGTTTTCGACCTTAATCGCTTCAACGCCGTTTGCGTTTTCTTCGGTTACGTTGATCTTACCGTCAGAACCAATAACAACCTCAACTGAATCTTTGAGTGTGTTGTATCCGTCAGGTGCTTTGGTCTCTTTGAGATAGTAAGTGTCGGAGTCAAGTCCATTGATGGTGAAAGAACCTGTGCTATCGGTGGTGATTTCGGTTATTGTGTCGGTTTCACCAGTTTTTGCGACACGATAAGCATTGTTGCCTTCACTGACAAGCGCTATCGGATTTGAACCATCAACGCTCTTGCTTAATACGAACTTTGCGCCAGCAAGCTTGACTTCTTCGCCATCTTTCTTGGTGTACTTAATGACGTCGAAGCTCCATGTGTAGGTTGTGGTCTTGCTTGGAGGAGTCGTAGTGGTTTTGCCGGATTCACCATATTCGATCTTGCTCTCGTTGGGGTTGCCAGTGCTTCCGATTACTGCTTTTTCGTTGACAGTTGCTGTGTAGCTGATGACTATCTCATCGTTTGCTTTGAGAGTATTACAAAATGCCTGAGTGAAGATTACTTCAAATGTGCAGTCATCGCTAAATTCGGTCGTTTTAACAGTATAGCTTGCCTTGTCAACGTTTTCCCCATTCAGCGTAACACCAGTCACGCCGGTATATGTCAGACCTGCGGACATTTTATCATGGAACACATAGTTCTCAGCACCAGCCTGAGCGGCGATGGTGCTCTTGAAGTTCACGGTCTGACCGATATCAGCATCGTTGGTCGAACCATAGTTGCCGGTGGAATCTTCGTCAACAGTCTTGACCTTGGACGGCTCTGCGTTCTTTTCCTTGATGGTAACAGACGGCGTGGTGGTATCAAGCGAACAGAGAGTACCGAGCGTGGTGTCTACGAGGTAGTATCCGAGTTCAAGATTTGTGAACGTAACAGTCGCGTTTTCCGCTTTCATTGAACCTTGATTGACAATCCTGTGATCAGTCGCATACTTCTGTGCAAGCTTTGCGAAAGCTGCCGGGTCGGCGCTATCTTTCCATGTCACATAGCCTTGATCATCAACATTGACATAAACATTTTTGATGTCAGCGCCGTTGATGAAAACGTTCCAGTCAGCCTTTGCCTTATAAGAGTAAGCGCCGGAGTCCTTGTTGTAGCTCTCGAGATAAAGTATCTCGTAAATGGTGTAAGTCTGATCCTTGACGGCGTTGTCGATGGTTATGCTGCCACCGTCGATTGCAGATACACTCACCGCGAGCGTGAACATCATAACGATTGCCAGGAATAACACGGCAAGTCTTCTTGAAGTCTTCATGGTAAGATTCCCTTTCTTAATGTTGGATTTTTTCGTGCCGTGAGATCAGTCGTCCCTGCGGCGCGTTTTATACACAAGCAGGATTGATGCCGTTATCAGCATAACGCCGCTTATTGTATACGGGATTTTGCCGGTTGAACCGGTGGAGGGGAGAACTGTGTGCGGAGTGTTGATGATCGTGAAATGAGTTAAATCATCAACCGTAACTCCGTTTTCCTTCAGTGTCACAACGTTATACGCGACCTCGACGGTGTATGTGTCGCCGGTCTTTGAGTATCCCGGCGGGACTGTCGTTTCCTCGAGTATGTATTTGTGACCGGAAGGAATGCTTTTGAATGAGACGGCGCCGTTCTCGTCTGAAGGCTCCGCTGTCATGTTCGGAAAGTCAACGGAATTCCCGTCGCCTCGACACTCGTCGCAATTCTTGGTGTCGTGTGACAAGGTGAAGACCGCTCCCGGGATTGGCGTGCCGTTCATGGAGGTTTTCTTGAATGTCAATTCTCCGAGGAAACCGTGGACGGACGGGATGGGGAACTCTATCTCCTTCGGCTCTGAAACTTTGTTGTTCTCTATTGTCCTGTATCTCAATGTCGTTCTGTCGTTTGTCGGATATACTGTCTCTTCTCCGAAGTTACCGTTCTCGTTTATCAGCCTGACGCGATACACGAGCGCATATGTGTATTTTGTTTTACCGCCGTTTGTCTCTGTCTGGTATCCCGATTTTTTCAGGTCCCAGCTGATGGCTTTCCTGGCAGTATCGAATGAGGCTGTGTTTTCGCCGTCCGGTTCATACGCGCCTTCAAGCTTGTCGTTCTTCAATGTCGGTATCTTGTCGTAGAAGCCTATGAACTCAACGTGCGCGGCTGAACCGTTTATAGTCGGCAGAGGGTCTTCCGCAACCCAGTCGGCTTTGGAACCGTTTTCGACTTGTTCTTTGATTGTTTTGAAGATTTCGTCGTAAGCTTTTTTCAAGCCATCGGTGTTGGTACTGTCGTGGTAGTAGCCTTCGCCGGAACCTATGCTGTTACCGAGCCAGTTCTTATAAGCATCGGAGCTGGTTGCGCTTCCAATTTCGTAGGTTTTGCCGGTTCTATCAACGACTGAGAACCCATTAGCTTTTTCACTCTGTGTGATGTAATGCTGAATCGTCTGTCCGCCAACATCTACTCCTATTGAGAATATTTTTATTCCAGAGTTCTTTATTCTGTTAGCTTCGTTTCTTGCACGGATAGCGGCTTCATCTGAGTAACTTGTTCCGTATGTGCATGGTTTATTGAGAACTTTGTCATAAAAGCGAGCTCCGGTTGGGTCATATGGGTCATATCCGTTGTAACCACTGCTGATATACGTAGTCGGAAATCCGTCGCTCAGAAATATGATATACTTATGCTCATTATTAACATCACCAAGCATATCGGAAGCCATCTTGAGCCCGGCTTCAATATTTGTAAATCGTGAATGTGACGCAGAATAACCATCAGCATTGATAATTCTCCCAGTTTCGGAGCGCATTTTCCCTTTCAGATTATCTGCCTCATTTTTGTTGGTGCATTTCTGTAATCCGAATATCTGATGCGCGTCAGTATTGAACGCCACATAACCAACCTTGCTGACACCGGTTTTATTACTTGACGCAAATTTATCAAGAAAGCTTTCAGCCGCATCCATAGCAGCTTCATATCTTGTAGCCCCACCGAAGTTCTCTTTCATCGTATTCGAAATATCCATAACAATAACCACAGCCATATCCGGCTCGGTTATCAGTTCCTGAATCTCCGATGAAGTCGTAACCCTCAGCGTAATATCAAACACATTCTCAAGCTCAGTCCCGGCGATAGTTTTGCTGACGCTGACGTTGTCGTTTGAATTTTCGCCTCCACGCTCATCAACCTGTACATCCGACGGTTTCTTTTCAAGTGTCGCGACCTCAAACACCGGATTCACCATCATCTCCGCCGCATAATAATCGGTGTCATCCTGAACATACGCATAGTCGCTGTATTCCTCGAACCATCCGCTGTCCCTCAGAATCTTCCAGTTGTCTCCGTGCGCGGCTTCGGCTATGCTGTCGGTGTCTTCGTCAAGGGCGTTTTCGCCGTCCCCGACGATCACCATATCCCCGTCGCAAACCACATCCCCGGCGCACAGCTGAAGCCTTACCATCCCCGGCTCCCCGGCGACAACGTCAACGCTCGCGTTGCATTCCCCGGGCGCTCCGGTCGTCACGAAGCCCTCGAGAACCGATTTCCCGTCCTCGTCGCTGATTACCGGCTCACTGATCAGTGTGTCCGTGATGTCGAACTCCCCGCCGGTCAGCTCAAAGCGCACCCCGAGCTTTCCCGTGCGGCCCTCTCCATCCGTCGTGCCGGTTGCCAGCCTGAACGTGTATGTCAGAATGTCGCCGCCTGACACCGGTCTCTCTGTCCCGTCGTCCGGTACCTCTTCCATGCGAGTTATCGTCACGGGCTCAGCCGTTATGCTCTCCACGGTTATCGCGGCGTCGTCGGCGTTTATCGTTCCTCCGTCAGCGTCGAGAAGCATCTCTGTCGCCTCGAGCGCCGCGTTCTGTTCTTCATCTGTCGCGCAGGCTCTGATACTGTCGATAAGCGCTCTCAGCCCCGATATATAGCCGTCAAGTCCCTCGCTGTCCCCCGCCTCGCGGTACGCCGAAAGCTTCTCCATGACCTCCGCCGGGTCGGGCAGGAGCGCGAACAGCTTGTCGGTATAAGGCTTGCCGCAGCTCTCGTTATGCGTGTGTTCCTCGAGTCCGCAGATGAGCACGCGCTCTGTCCCTGCCGGCTCGGTTGTCTCATCGTCGGAAGCCGTTGTCTCCTCCGGTACGGTGATCTCCTCCGGCGCCGATGTCTCCTCCGGTACGTATATCGTCTCGGGGTCGACGGCGGGAAGGGTGTCAATCTCCGGTCCGGCGTATGTGTCGACCGTTATCAGCGTCTCGCTCTCAGCGTCGGTGTCGGTTTCTGTTTCGGTTTCGGCGCTGGTTTCGGCAACGGTTTCTGTTTCCGCTTCGGCGCTGGTTTCAGCTTCTGTTTCAGTGACGGCTTCGGTTTCTTCCGCCGGTTCGGTAACAGCTTCGGTGTCGGTTTCCGGCTCCGTGACGGATTCGGTGTCGGTTTCCGGTACGGTCACGACCGTGGTCTCTGTCTCTGTCTCTGTCTCTGTCTCTGTCTCAGCTTCGTTTTCTGTTTCCGGTACAGTCACGTCCTCGGTTTCGTTATCCGCCGCCGCGACTAGCGCGTAACAGTCCTCCGTATGTGTGTGCTCCGGCAGTGTGCAATCCTGCTTTTCAAGCGTTATCGCGGGAAGTATCAGCGCGTAAACCGTGCAGAACACCACCACAGCCGCGAGACAGGTCACTATCCTCCGTCGCCTTGATATCCTTTTGTGTTTTCCGGAGTATAAAGATAAAAAAGAATTTATAAGAATATCTTTAGTGTTTTACTTAGTAAATGTTTTTATATGTGGAAGTACCTACTTTATAATCTACTTTACAGGTATAGAGCATATGAAAATATCATTCTTAATAGTATGTACTTATATAAGTTGTGAATTGCTTAAATACATATATCGGGACATAAAAAATCTTAAATATATTAAGGACATAAAAAAAACAATAGATATAAATTTACTTGGTAAACATTTTACATGTGAGGCGTTAGTAGATAGTGGAAACTTACTAAAAGATCCTTTAGGTAATAATGAAGTTATAATAGTTAAATCAAGGGCACTAAAGGGGATTATAAGTGATGAGTTAGTAGAATATAACTATGAGAATATGGATGTATTCAAAGTGCAGAATATTATAAGTTCTTCAGATGAAATATTATCCTCAAGGGTAAGACTTATTCCATATAAGCATGCAGGAAGCAATAGTGGTTCAATAATTTTAGGGATTAAAGCTGACTACATTGAAATTGATAAAAATAAAA
>ENA-ORIC01000495-ORIC01000495.1-human-gut-metagenome-genome-assembly--contig:-NODE-495-length-50125-cov-4.552550_pt1 | contig 50125 bp, 44 predicted proteins | sample MGYA00243023_ERZ508732 | MGnify/ENA primary metagenome ERZ508732 (study PRJEB26277, sample SAMN04329767) | human gut metagenome | biome: human-associated habitat | host: Homo sapiens | place: USA... | reverse complement strand
GCTTCCCCGTCGCCGTGCGGGGCGGAAGCGTCGCTTGCCGCTTTTTTGGCTTCGCGCGCTTTTTTGGCGCTTTCGGCTTTATTTACGCAGAATTTCGTGAGCTGCACGGCAAGGATAATCAAGCCGATAACGATAAAGATTGCCAGCAAGCCCTGCCACATGATTTTCAGCGAGGCTTTCAGCGTGTCGGGATTCATAGGGGTTAAACCGCTTGCGAGAAGCGAAAAAATATTCATAATCAGTTTCTCCTTTTTATCGCCTTACAGCAGGGGCAGCACAAGATTGATGATCAGTCCGCCCACGATTGCCGAGGCGATTTGCCCCGAAACGTTTGCGCCGACGGCGTGCATTAAAAGGTGGTTGGTGGAATCTTCTTTGATACCCATTTTTTCCACCACGCGCGCCGCCATGGGGAAGGCGGAAATGCCCGCGGCGCCGATCATCGGGTTAATTTTTTCCTTGCTGAAAAGATTCATGATTTTTGCGCACATTACGCCGCCGATGGTATCGAAAACAAACGCGAACAATCCGAGCGCCATAATCATTAAGGTTTCCCACGTGATGAACTGCGCCGCCTGCATCTGGAAAGCGATGGTAATGCCGAGAAGCAGCGTGATTAAGTTGGAAAGCGTGTTCTGCGCGGTATCGGAAAGGGTGTTGAGCGCGCCGCATTCGCGGATTAAGTTGCCGAACATCAGCATGCCCACAAGCGAAAGGGACGCGGGGGCAATCAAGCCGGAAATAATGGTAACAAGCACGGGAAAAAGAATTCTGGTGAGCTTGCTTACCTGCGAGGCGCGATATTTCATTTTAATGCGGCGTTCTTTTTTTGTGGTGCATATTTTTACCACGGCGGGCTGAACGATGGGCACAAGCGCCATGTACGAATACGCTACCACCATAATGGGCCCTACGTATTTCGAAGCGAGTTTCAGCGCGACGAGAATGGACGTGGGACCGTCCGCCGCGCCGATGATGGCGATGGCAGCCGCGTCGTTTAACGGGAAACCGATTAACGAGGCAAGAATCAGCGTAACGAAGATGCCGAATTGCGCCGCGCCGCCTAAAATAAAGAGCTTCGGGTTGGAAAGCAGCGGTCCGAAATCGATCATGGCGCCGATGCCGATAAAGAGGAGCAGCGGCATCGCTTCGCTTGCCTGTATGCCGACTTTGAACAGCGAGGCGATGATGCCGTCTTCGGCGATGACTGCCGAGCCCGGAATATTTACGAGGATTGCGCCGAAGCCCATGGGCAGAAGAAGCGCGGGTTCGATGTCTTTTTTGATGGCGAGAAAAATCAGCACGCCGCCGATGATCCACATCGCCACCTGCGGCAGCGTTACCTGCCTGAGCGTTTCGATTAAAAAGTCCATAAAAACCTCCGTTTTCATGTTTGATTTTTTTGTTGTTTCTTTTTGGTGTTTTTTAGTATTGACAAGTTGAAAAGATTTTAAAGAAGGGATTTTTTTGCACTCGAGAGGGCGGTTGTTGGAAAACAAGATACGCTCATTCGTTTGAAATGTTTCTATCAGAAAACAAGTTGCGCCCCTCATCCGCTTCACTTACGTTCAGCACCTTCTCCCCGGGGGGAAGGCTTTATCAAAGGCAGAAATTGATATTTCAAACGGCTTGAAACAGTCCGTTACGAAACACCCTGCGGGTGCGTTATGAAACGGGCAACGCCCGACTCGGGGGAGGGCGATATGTAAGAAAAAACAAAAAACCGCTCCGAAAACGCGCTGTTTAAAAAGTGCATTTTCGAAACAGTCTTGTCGCTTGGTTCTGACCCGGGCTTTTTTGCTGTTACCGACGTTCCGCCGCGCCGCAAAGATAAGCCGTGTTACCGTTATCAGACGGGAAAGCCCGCGCGCCCTTTCGCGCCGCCGTATGCTTTGCCCCGACTACTCCCTGCCGAAGTATTTTCATTATAAGCTTTTCGTGCGGGTTTGTCAACGATATTCGCGACGAAAAAGAATTTTAACGCGCTTTTTCTTTGTGCTGATTCATTTCGTTGCGCACCGATATACATGCGTTGCGCACGTGCGCGATATTCTGCAGGGTATACGTCTTTTCTTTTGTGTAGACATACAACGTGCCGAACGAAAACGTGAAAAACAGAGGAATTGTTCTGCTTGCGTTGTTGCCGTAACTTCTTGCGGTGGCGAGGCTCATGCGGCAATCGGCGAGATCGGCGTACGAAATCGCGACAGGCGGTTTTTTATTGCCTCCGAAGTACAGATACACGGCGGCTTCGTCTGCTTCCGCGGCGATTTTTCGCTTGCAAAGCGAGCGGACGGAAAAGAAAAGCATCACGGCGGAGGCAAGGTAAAAGATAATCGTGAACGTGAGCATAAACGCCTTGTCGCGCGCGGCGGAAAGTTGCGTTGTATAGAAAACCGCACCGCCAAGAAGCGACGTGCCGATCACGAAAATAATGATCGGTATCGTGCGGGAGCGTTTTGCGAGAACTTTTTTATCGACGGCGTTTTCCATTTTGTTTTTTATTCTTCTCCGTTGTTGCTGTTGCGATAATAAAATTGTAGCATTTTCCGATGCGTTTTGCAAGCGTATTCCGGCGCTTTTTGCCGCAAATCGCTACGTTCGTTGTTTTTTGGCATATTTACGGCGGGCAAGGCGCAAAATAGGGGTATGAAAAGAAAAACGTTTTTGCGAGGGGCGGCAACGCTGGGGATTTCCGGCGCGGCGGTGAAATGCCTCGGCGCGCTCTACCGCGTGCCTCTTGTGGCTTTCATCGGGTGTTACGGTCTTGGATTATATCAATCTTCATACGCGTTTTTTGCGTTTATTACCACGCTTTGTTCGGCGGGAATCGCTTCCGCGCTTTCGAAACAGGTTGCCGATTCGCGCGCGAGAGTGGGTTCCGCCGCGCCGGTCGTTTCGGATTATCTGCGGCTTTTTGTGCGGGTAGGATTGATCGGCGGCTTGACCGTGGCGGTGTTTCCGCTTGTTTTTCACGCGGCGCGGGGCGAATCGTATACGGCGGGATATTTCTTTCTTGCGCCCGCCGTGCCGATCGTGTGCGTTTCTTCCGTACTGTGCGGCGCGTTTCAGGGCGCGGACGACATGTTGCCCACGGCGGCATCGGAAATTGCGGGACAAATCGCGAAAATCGCGCTCGGTCTTTTGTTTTGCGCGGTTTTGAAAGGAAAAGTTGCGAAAGCGGCTACGTTTTTATGCCTTGCCGTTACTCTTTCCGTGCTGATTGAAGATTTTACGTTGATTGTTTTTTGCAAAAAACGGCGGGAAACAGTCGGAAGAAACGGCGATTTTTGCGTGATGCCGCATACAGGCGCGAGGTTTTTATGCGGCAGGGTATCCGGCGAAAATACGAGGCAAATACTCGCTTTTACGCTGCCCGTAACGCTTTCGGCGGCGGTGCTGCCTTTGACGGCGTTTGCGGAAAGCATGCTTTTGCCGTCGCTTTTTAAACGGTACGCCGAAAATCCGCTTGCTTTGTACGGATTGTTTGCGGGCGGCGCGGCATGCATTTCGCATCTGCCCGTAACGCTTTGCCGCGGCGTGGGCGCGGCGGCGATTCCCGATTTATCGGCGGAAATCGGAAAAAACGGCGCGGCGGGGTGCGGCGGAAAAATTTCGTACGCCTGCCTTTTAACGCTTGCCGTGGCGGTGCCCGCGGGGGCGCTGATGTATCTGTTCGCTCCGTTGGCGGCGAAACTGCTGTTCCGTTCTCTGGCGGCGGAAGAAAAGGCGATGCTGACGGCATGCGTGCGGATTTCGGCGGCCGGCGCGGTGTTTTTGTCGCTGGCGCAGACGCTTTCTTCCTGTCTGACGGCGCTCGGAAAACAGCGGGGCGCCGCGGCGTGCTGGGGTGTGGCGTGTCTTTCTCGGATACTTTTCGATCTGGTGTTTGCGGGGGTGCTGAAATTTTCGGCAAAAGGTGCGGCGGCGGCCGAAAGTCTGTGCTATTTCGTTGCATTTTTTCTGATTTTATTGTATAATAAGGCGTGTATGAAAGGCGAAAGAATTATTACGGAGGCGAAAGCATGATTACGGTAATCGGTTTGGGCGTAAAGACGGGCGATCTGACGAAAGAGGGGGAAGAAGCGATTTTAAAAACGGCGGCAACGGGCGGAAAAATTTTGGTGCGTACGGCGAAAACGCCGTCGTACGGAAGCGTGAAAGAGCTGAACGTGCCGCACGAAACGCTGGATTTCGTATACGATAAAAGCCGCACGTTCGCCACGCTGAATAAAAATTTGTGCCGTGCGGTGAGAAAGTACGGCGAAAACGTCGCGTACCTTGTGGACGGCGCGGCAAGCGAGGATAATTCGGTGAAGGCGATTCTGCGCGCCGCGGGGAAGAAAAACGTGCGCGTGATAAACGGCGTTTCGAAAATTGCGGAAATCGCCGCCGCGGCACGGTTCGAGGGGTGCTCGTATCAGGCGGTGTCGGCATGCGAAATAGCGGAAACGTTGCGGGAAGAGGGGCTTTCCGCGCCGCTCGTTACATACGATATCGACGGCGAGGATATGGCGGCGGACGTGAAGCAGGCGCTTTCCGGGCGGTTCGGCGAGGAAACGGAAATTCTGTTTATCCGCCTGAACGGCGGAAAAATCGGCGCGCCCGTGGTGAAAAGAATTAAAATTTACGAGCTGGACAGGCAGAAAAACTACGATTGCGGCTGCGCGGCGGCGGTGGAAAAAATAAATCTGCTCGATAAAAAACGGTTTACGATGAACGACGTTTTAACCATTCTGCGTTACTTGCGCGACCCCGTGAACGGGTGCCCGTGGGATAAAGTGCAGACGAGCGAAAGCATCCGCATGAACGTCATCGAAGAGGCGTACGAGCTGCTGGACGCGATTAACTTAAAAGACGACGACAAAATCCGTGAGGAAACGGGCGATATTTTAATGCAGGTTGCGTTTCACGCCACGCTGAAAGAAGAGGCGGGCGCATTTGATTTTACGGACGTTGCCACGGAGCTGTGCGAAAAACTGATTACGCGGCATACGCACGTGTTCGGGAAGGATAAGGCGCTCGACGCCGACGGCGCGCTGAACGTATGGGATAAAAACAAGATGATCGAAAAGCATCAGGATACGTTCGCCAAGGCAGTGAACGACGTGCCGAAGTGCTTCCCCGCGCTGTTGCAGGCGCAGAAAGTGGCGAAACGCGTGGAACGCGGCGGCTGGGACAAGCCCACGTTCGAAAGCGCGAAAGCGGCGCTGGAAGAGGAACTTGCCGAACTGAAGGCGGAAACGGAGAAGTCCGCGGCGGGGCGCGGCGATAAAGCGAAGACGGCGGAAGAACTGGGCGACGCGCTCTTTTGCATGGCGACGATGGCGCGCGCGGTGGGCGCGGACGCGGAAGAAGCCCTGCTCGATACGGTGATAAAGGTGCAGCGGCGGTATACGGAATACGAAAAACTTGTGCTGGCGGACGGTAAAGACGTGAACGCGCTGTCAAAGCCGGAGCGCGACGAGTATTACGAAAGAGCGAAAAAATACGTAAACAGCGACGACGAGGGCAAGGCATAAATGCATTTACATCGGGTACAGATAGGGGGATTTGCAATAAAAAACAACGTATGGCTGGCGCCTCTGGCGGGGTATACGAATTATCCTTTCCGGAAAATCGCGCTGGAAAGCGGGGCAGGGTTTGCGTTTACGGAGATGGTGAGCGCAAAAGGGCTTTGTTACGGCAGCGAGAACACGAAGGAGCTTTTATACACGGCGGAAAACGAGCGCGGCGCCGCGGGCGTGCAGATTTTCGGGAGCGACCCCGCGTTTATGCGCCGCGCGGCGGAAAGCGAAGAACTGGCGCCGTTTGAAATCGTGGATATCAATATGGGTTGCCCCGTGCCGAAAATTTTCAAAAACGGCGAGGGGAGCGCTCTTTTGGAAAATCCGTCGCTGGCGGAAAAAATCGTTGCGGAAACGGCGAAAAGCGGAAAAATCGTAACGGTGAAGTGCCGCATCGGCGTAAACCGCGGAAAAATCGTGGCGGAAGAGTTCTGCAAACGAATGGAAGGCGCGGGGGCGCAGGCGATTACCGTGCACGGCAGAACGCGCGACGAAATGTATTCCGGCGAGCCGGATTATGCGGCGATTGCGGCGGTGAAAAACGCCGTGAAAGTGCCCGTGATTGCAAACGGAGGGATTTTTTCCGTACGGGACGCGGAAACGATGATGGAAAAAACGGGCGCGGACGGCGTGGAAATCGCGCGCGCCGCGCTGTACGATCCGCAGATTTTCTGCGAGTTTTCCGGCGAAAAAAGGAAGCCGCTATCCCAAACGGTGAAGCGGCAGACGGAAGAAACGGAAAAATTATACGGCGAGCGGTTCGCCACGGTATTTATGCGGAAAATGTGCGCGTTTTATCTGCGCGGAAAGCGTGGCGCGGCGGCATATAAGGCGCGGCTTTTCGAATGTAAAACGCCGCTTGAAGTGATTTCGCTGGCGCAGGAAATTTTTGAGCGAAATTTTTTTTGAAAGAGAGTTGCGAAAAACGGGAGCATTCTTAACGGTTGCTCCCGTTTTTCGTGGAACAGAGATGAGTATTTCAGTATGCAACGCCGGCAAGGGCGTTTGTTAAGCGGACAAAGTTCTTGCGTTTTGCTTTTTTATAAGAACAGAAAATATCGACAAGCGGCCAGATGCCGAAAGTGAGCCAACCGAATAACAGTTTGCATATGCCTAATCCCGTGTCGCCTAAATAAAATCTGTCTGCCCCTAAACCGCCTAAAAAGATCGAAAGCAAAAGCGTTGTAGTGGTGCTTTTTGTGGGAATGCAGAGCAGGTTATCGTAAACGTCGTCCGGTGCGCTTTGCAGCAGGTTTTTAAAATTTAAAACCTGTTCGTCGGGAATTGAGTCTTTGTACTGCATCATGATTGCGTTGAGTTTGTTTTGTTCCATAGCGTTATCTCCTTTGAGTGCGGCTTGCACTTTAATTAAATATATTATAACACAATAGTTTAACATTGTCAATACTTTCGTTTAAACTTTTTTTAATTTTTTCGTATAAAATAATACCATAGTGCGAAAAAATGAAAACGAAGGAAGAAATCGATGGAAAAACGAGAAATCGGGGAGAAGATAAGAAGGCTCAGAGAAAAAGAAAATATTACGCAGAACGCGCTTGCAAACCGCGCGGGCGTTTCGCCTACGTATATCTACCAGCTCGAACAAGGGCTGAAAAGTCCTACGGTGGAATACCTCGGCTATATCTGCGCGGGGCTGAATATCTCGCTTGCCGAGTTTTTTGCCGAAGAACAATCGGAGAAAAACGTTGCCGGACGAACAACCGACGCTTTGAACGAAAAGCAAAAAAGACTGCTCGACGAATTTTTGAGCAGCCTTTGAAGAAGCGGAAGTTTTGCCTTAACTCAAACGGCAGAGCGGCGAATAACAGCGGCGGCAGAGTCCGCCGTTTTTCTTTGCGCACGCCTCGCATACGCGATCGCCGCAGTCCGGGCAGTAGTACGATTTTAAAATTTGCATTTTTCCGTTGCAGGATGGGCAAAGCGAAGCCCCGTCGCGTTGATACTTCATACAAAAATTATGCGCGGTAAAGCGGCGCTCTATGCTTTTTTCGTAAAAAGAAAAATTTTTCCGCAAATCGGATTTATTGCGGAAAATCGCTGTACTTTTTCCGGAGGATATGCTATAATTAGTTTGTCGGCATATAATATTCGTCGCGCGCACACGCATACGAGCGCGCAAGCCGGCGATATTGTAACAAAGCAAAACATCAAAGAGAAAACAATGACAAGGAGAAACAAACGACAATGGCGGAAAAAGTAGAAAACGAGTACGGCGCGGAACAAATACAGGTTCTCGACGGCTTGGAACACATCAGAAAACGCCCCGGCATGTATATTTCCTCCACCGATGCGAAAGGGCTGCACCACCTTGTGCACGAGGTTGTGGATAACTCTATCGACGAGGCGCTGGCGGGATACTGCACGCACATCGAAGTAACCATCAATTCCGACGGCAGCTGCACCGTGCGCGACAACGGGCGCGGCATCCCCGTGGATATTCACCCGAAAGAGGGAATTTCCACGCTGGAAGTAGTATTCACCAAAGTGAACGCGGGCGGCAAGTTCGGCGGGGATTCCGGGTATAAGGTATCGAGCGGCTTGCACGGCGTAGGCGTAAAGGCGGTGAACGCGCTTTCGGAATGGCTGGAAGCGGAAGTATATCAGAACGGGCACATTTACAAGCAGGTGTACAACCGCGGCGTGCCGCAGCGCAGCGTGCAGGTGGTGGGCGATACCGAGGAAACGGGCACGAAAGTAACTTTTCTTCCCGATAAAGAAATTTTCGAAACCACCGATTTTGTGTACGACACGCTGAAAATCCGTCTGCGCGAGCTGGCGTATCTGAACAAGGGGCTTCGCATTACGCTGGAAGATAAGCGCGCGGGGCAGGAAAAGAAAGATTCGTTCTGCTACGAAGGCGGCATCCGTTCGTTCGTGGAAGATCTGAACGCTTCCCGCGAACAGCTGTTGTTCCCGCAACCCTTGTATTTCGAAGAGGCGGACGGCGATACGATGTGCGAAGTGGCGATTCAGTACAACGAATCGTACAACGAAGTGATTTATTCGTACGCGAATAACGTAAATACCATCGACGGCGGCACGCACGTAGAGGGCTTGCGCCTTGCGCTGACCAAAGTAATCAACGATTACGGCAAGAAAGCGGGGCTGATGAAAGAATCGGACAAGCTTTCCGGCGAGGACGTGCGCGAAGGCATCACGGCGGTGGTTTCCGTAAAACTCGTAAACGCGCAGTTCGAATCGCAGACGAAAGACAAACTGAACAATTCGTTCATCCGTTCGTTTGTAAGCCAGTGCGTTACCGAGCATTTAAGCGCGTTTATGGAAGAGAATCCGAGCGCCGCGAAAGAACTGGTAATGCGCTGCTTAACGGCGCAGAAAGCGCGCGACGCGGCGCGTGCGGCACGCGATCTGACGCGCAGAAAGGGCGTGCTGGAAAACTCCACGCTGCCCGGAAAGCTTGCCGATTGCTCCGACAGACGTTCGGAACTCTGCGAAATTTATATCGTAGAGGGCGATTCCGCCGGCGGCACGGCGAAACAGGGGCGCGACAGAAGATTTCAGGCGATTCTGCCCCTTCGCGGCAAGATTTTAAACGTGGAAAAGGTGCGGCTTAACCGCGTTCTCGAAAACGAGGAAATCAAGGCGATGATTACGGCGTTCGGCTGCGGCATACTGGACGATTTCGACGAGAGCAAGCTCCGTTACGACCGCATTATCTCGATGACCGATGCCGATGTGGACGGCGCGCACATCCGTATTCTTCTGTATACGTTCCTGTTCCGTTATATGCGCCCCTTAATCGAACACGGGCATGTATATTCGGCGTTGCCGCCTCTTTACAAGGCAACTTACAAGGGCAAGGATTCGTACCTCTATTCCGAAGAAGAAAAGGTGGCGTTTGACGCGCAGGCGACTTCGAAAGTGGAATATCAGCGTTATAAAGGTCTCGGCGAAATGAGCACGGAGCAGCTGTGGACGACGACGATGGATCCTTCCAGCCGTACGCTGGTGCGCGTTACCATGGAGGACGCGGCGGAAGCGGACAAGATGTTTGCCATGCTGATGGGCGAAAGTCCCGAACTTCGCAGAAAGTTCATCGAAGAGAACGCGTCGCTGGTAACCGATCTCGATATTTAAGGGTACAGGAGAGATAAAAAGAAATGGCTAAAAGAGAAACGAGTCCCGAATTGACCGAAGAGTTTAAAAAGACTCTCGAAATGACGAAAATCATCGATATGGAGGTGGACGACGAACTGAAGCGTTCGTTCATCGCCTACGCGATGGCGGTAAACAAATCGCGCGCCATTCCCGACGTGCGAGACGGTCTCAAGCCCGTGCACAGAAGAATTCTGTATTCGATGCACGAAATGGGCTTGTATAACGACAAGGCGTTCAGAAAGTGCGCGCGTATCGTGGGCGACTGTATGGGTAAATTCCACCCGCACGGCGATTCCTCGGTGTACGACGCGCTGGTGCGTCTCGCGCAGGATTTCACCATCAATTTCCCGCTGGTGGACGGGCACGGCAACTTCGGAAGCGTGGACGGCGACCCCGCCGCGGCTATGCGTTACACCGAAGCGCGCCTTACCAAGCTTGCCGCGGAAATGCTGAAAGATCTCGATAAAGAAACGGTGGATTTCATTCCCAACTTCGACGGCAGCGAAGAAGAACCCGTTGTGCTTCCTTCGCGCTTTCCCAACCTGCTTGTAAACGGTTCGGACGGTATCGCCGTGGGTATGGCTACCAACATTCCGCCGCACAATCTTGCCGAAGTAATCGACGGCACCATCGCGATGATCGACAACCCCGATATTACGGTGGACGAGCTGATGGAATATATTCCGGCGCCCGACTTTCCTACGGGCGGCGTGATCATGGGCAGAAGCGGCATCAAAAAAGCGTACCAGACGGGGCAGGGCAAAATCATCATCCGTTCGAAGTGCGAAATCGAAGAATACGGCACGGGCGGCAATGCCCGCCAGCGCATCGTGGTAACGGAAATCCCGTATCAGGTGAACAAAGCCGTTTTAATCAAGACGATTGCGGATATGGTGCGCGACAAGCGACTGGAAGGCATTTCCGATATCCGCGAAGAATCGGACAGAACGGGTATGCGCATCGTGATCGAAGTGAAGAAAGACGCGAACGCGCAAGTGGTTTTGAACACGCTGTATAAAAAGACGAATCTGCAGGTTTCGGACGGCTTGATTATGCTGGCGCTTGTGGAAAACGGCACCGAGCCGAAAACGCTGAATCTGCGCGAAATTCTGCAATATTATCTGGCGCATCAGAAAGAAGTCATCACCCGCCGCACGCGCTTCGAACTCAACAAAACGGAAGAGCGCGCGCATATCGTGGAAGGACTTGTGCTGGCGCTTGCGAATATCGACGAAGTGATTAAAGTCATCAAGGAATCGGCGGATAAAAACGTGGCGGTGGAACGCCTGACGGCGACGTTCGAACTGGACGAAAAGCAGGCGAACGCGATTCTGGAAATGCGTTTGCAGCGTTTAACTTCCCTCGAAGTGGAGAAGCTGAAAGAAGAACTGGCGCAGCTGGAAGCCACGATTCTCGATTTAAAGGATATATTAGCCAACGAAAGCCGCGTGATGGCGATTATCAGAAACGACCTCACGGACATCAAGAATCGCTACCCCTCGCCGCGAAAGACGGAAATTTCGGTGGACTTCGGTTCGATAGAGGACGAAGATTTAATCGACAGAGAGGACGTGGTGATTTCGCTGACGCATTCCGGCTATATCAAGCGGTTGCCCGTAACGGAATACAAGGCGCAGCACCGCGGCGGTATGGGAATTACGGCGCATAAACCCAAGGACGAGGACTACGTGGAAAAGATGTTCATCGCGTGCACGCACGACGATATTCTGCTGTTCACGTCGCTCGGCAAGGTGTATTCCATCAAGGGGTATATGATTCCCGAAGCAAACCGCACTTCGCGCGGCAGAGCCGTGGTGAACGTTGTGGGGCTGGATCAGGGCGAAAAGATTGCCGCCGTGCTGCCGAAGAAAGAGGACGGCAACGGGTATATCGTAATCGCCACCAAGAAAGGGCTGATTAAAAAGACGACGACGGACGAATATTCGCGCATCATGAAGAACGGCAAGATTGCGGTGAAACTGAACGAGGGCGACGAAATTATTTCCGTGCAGTTCACCACGGGCGACAACGAACTTTTGATTGCCAGCCGTTCGGGCAAGTGCATCCGCTTCCACGAAAGCAATATCCGCGCGATGGGCAGAACCGCGGCGGGCGTACGCGCGATGCGCCTCGGAGAGAACGACGAGCTGGTGGATATGCTGGTGGTGGATGAGAATTACGATATTCTTACGCTGACGGCGAAAGGATACGGAAAACGCACGAACGTGGAAGATTACCGCGTTCAGGGCAGAGCCGGCAAGGGAATCAAGGCGGGCACGTTCAACGAAAAGACGGGCGAGCTTGTGGCGATGAAGCAGGTAACGGACGAGAACGATATTATGATTATCACCACCGCCGGAACCATCATCCGTATGCATGCGGACAGCATTTCGAGGATCGGCAGAGCTTCCCGGGGCGTACGCGTGATGAACGTGAAAGATTCGCTTGTGGCTACGGTGGACGTAACGGAGCGCGAGGACGACGCGGAAGTTGCCGAACCCGAAGAAACCGAATTGCCCGAAGAGGAGCGCAACGCCGTAGCCGACGACGCGGAAGAAACGGGCGAAGAAGCTACGTTCGAACCCGCAGACGACGGCGAGGAAACCGAAACTTCGGACGACGGCGAGGAGAAATAAAGCAATAACGGCTTCCCTTTCCGGGGGAGCCGGAAAAAAATTTTTTGTACAAAGGAGAAAAAATGGAAAACAACGAAGCACAAACAAAAAAGCCGTTTCTCGATAAGAAATTCGGCTACGTAGCGAAGGGATCTTCGCTGAAAACCGAGGCGGTGGCGGGACTGACCACCTTCCTCGCGATGGCGTATATTCTTATCGTCAATTCGGGAATGTTCTCCGCGCTGAACGGCGTTTCGTTTGACGCGATGTACGTTACCACGGCGCTTTCGGCGATTGTCGGCACGATTTTAATCGGGCTGCTTGCAAATCTGCCTCTGGCGCAGGCCCCCGGCATGGGATTGAACGCGTTTTTTGTATACACGGTGTGTTTCACGCTGGGATTTTCTTATGCGAACGCGCTGGTATTCGTCTTGCTTGACGGCATTGTTTTCATCTTGCTTACGGTAACGGGACTGCGCAAAATCGTATTCGAAGCGATTCCTCCCGCAGTGAAGAAAGCGATTCCCGCCGGCATCGGCTTGTTTATCGCGTTTCTCGGTTTGCAGGACGCGAAACTGGTGATTCCCGATTCTTCCACAGGCGTAACGCTGGCTTCGTTCAACCTGTTCGGCGGGGCGAAATGGGCGGACGTGATGCCGCTGATTGTGGCGGTGATTTCGCTGCTTCTGATTGCGATATTCTCGCAGAAGAAAATAAAGGGCGGGATTCTGTACGGAATTCTGGGCGGCACGGTGCTTTACTATCTGCTCGGCTTCACGGTGAAAGATTTCTACGCGGGATTTTCGGAAACGTTTTCTCTGAACCCGTTCAAGCCGTTTGCTTCGTTTGCCAAAGAAACGTTCGGCAAAGTGTTCACCGAAGGGTTCGATTTTTCGGCGTATCTTGCGGGTGAAAATCACTCCGTGGGCGGACTTGTAATGCTGTTTATTACCACGGCGCTGGCGTTCTGCATGGTGGACATGTTCGATACGATGGGTACGCTGTACGGCGCCTGCCGCGGCGGCAACCTGCTTGTGGATAACGGAAACGGCGAACTTGAAGTGCCGAATATGAACAAAGCCATGCTTGCCGACGCGATTGCCACCTGCACGGGCGCAGCGCTGGGTACTTCCACCGTAACCACGTTTGTGGAATCTTCCGCGGGCGTTGCCGCGGGCGGTAAATCGGGAATGACTTCGCTGGTTACCGCGGGTATGTTTGTTCTGGCGCTGTTCCTGGCACCGCTTGCGAAACTGATTCCCGCGTACGCTTACGGCGCGGCGCTCATCTATGTGGGCATTCTGATGATCGGCAGCGTAAAAGACGTCGACTGGTCGGACGTTTCCGTGGCGGTGCCGGCGTTTCTGACGATGGCGATGATGCCGTTTACGTATAATATTTCGTTCGGTATTGCGTTCGGCTTGATTTCGTACGTAGTCATCAAAACGTTTACGGGACGCGTAAAAGAAGTGAAGGCGGGCACGTGGGTGATTACCGCGCTGTTCCTCGCGATGTTCTTCCTGACGCACTGAGCGGAAAATAAACCGTAAAAAAGGGCGCGGAGCCTTTCGAAATGCACTACAAATGTCAGATACGCCCGGGGGATTTCAAAAATATGAAATCAAACAGCGTAAAACTGCGAGTTCGTAAAAGAGCGACCGGGGTTTTCCCGGTCGTTCTTCTGTTTGTTCGTCGGCGAGAGAATGCAAATAAAGCAAAACCAAACAAAAAACGCACCTTGAAAACGTGGGTGCGTTTTTGCATAATCCGGAACATTTTCGGAAAATCGAAAGCGGTGATAAAGGGAGGGGCGGCGCGGGGTACCGGCCTTATGTTTCCGGCATGAATTTGCGGTATCTGCGGGGCATGAGCCGATCCTGCAGCTTCGGATTCGTGCGGGCGCGGATGGCTACGTTCCGGTAATAGCTTGCCCACAGCGCGGCAAATTCTTCTTCGGAAGCGGAAAGAGGAACGTCGGCTTCCGCCGCTTCGATTTTTGCCACCGAGGCGCCGTTGTAACAAAGCGCGTAGGCGCGGGAGATATCGTGCAGGATAAACGGGCAGGCAAGTCTGCCGATAAAGTGGCGGGCAAGCTGCGGCAGAATATCGTTATCCGGAGCGCAGGCGGCATAATATACGCCCGCCGCGGTTTCGCGGAAGCGGATAAACCCTTTTAAATGTTCGATTTCTTTGCCGATGGCGTGCAGCACGTCCGTGGCGGCGCGTACGCAACCGAGATACGTTTTATCGCGCGCGGGGGCGCGGTAACGAAAAATTTCTTTCAGATACAGATACGCGATTTGTTCTTTCTGAATATTTCCGCTTGCAAGGATATGGCGGATTTCGGAAACGGCGCGCGCATCGATTTGCAAAAGCGCCGACTTTACCCGCCGTGCCTGTTCTTCCGTTTCTTCTTCCGTTTGCGATACGGTTTTGATTTCGTCGGTGATGAGCGGCTGAAAGTTTTTTGCCGAATCGATATGTGCCGACGGGCATTGCCACGCGCGGAAAACCGCGGCGTAGAACGCGGCTTCGCTGCCGTCTGTAATGAATATCGTACGAAACATTTTTTTGAAACTCCTTATCTTGCGCCGTCGAATCGCAATTTGCTTTTTGAAACTGCCCCCTCATCTCCCTGCTTGGCAAAGAACAAGCCGCCGAGCCGTCTTTGCGGACGGGTTACAATTCGCCCGTGAGTACCGAGCGACGGATTTCCGGTGTGGATAACTGCAATTTTTTCTGCGTTTCGTCCGGGGGAAGATCGGTGCGCGCGCCCGTGAAACCGGGCATAGCGGCGGCGTTGCCGCCCGAAAGCAGCGCGGCGGGCGGGGCGTCGATAAGCGCGTCGGCGGAGAACATGGAAAGCTGTGCGGCGCTCTCCGATACGTCCGCCGCGGAAAGCAGGGCTTTGACGCGTTCTTCCTTTTCTTCGCCGTAGAATTTTCCGCAAGCCGTAATAAAATGCCGCGCGCGCTTTAATACCACGCGCATTTTTTTCAGATCTTCGTACGTGAGTTTTGTATGCCGCCGCGCCGCAATGATTTTGTTTGCCGAGCGCACGCCGATGCCCGGAACGCGGAGGAGCGAGGCAAGATCGGCACGGTTGACTTCCACGGGGAAATTTTCCGGGTGGCGTAGCGCCCACGCGCATTTCGGATCGTATTCCACGGGCAGATTTTCGTCTTCGTCCGCGATTTCTTCGGGCGCGAAACCGTAGTAGCGCATCAGCCAGTCCGCCTGATACAGCCGATGTTCGCGCAGAAGCTTTTCGCCGACGGACGGAAGAGACGGATCGTTCACCACGGGAAGATAGGCGGAAAAATACACTCGCCGCAGCGAAAACTTGCGGTACAGGGCGCCCGAAAGTCGCAGAATTTTGCCGTCGCGTTCGGGCGAGGCGCCTACGATCATCTGCGTGGTTTGCCCCGCGGGCAGGTACAAGGGGCGCTTTGCCGCGCGGAATACCGTTGCCGCCGTTTCGCTTTGCGCGTTCTGCAGTCCCGAAGCCGTGAGCAGACGGGGCTTTTCGTTTTGCTGTGCCCCGATCAGGCGCCGCCCGGAAGCAAACGCCTTTTTCCCTTGCGCCAGCTGCCCCATGGGCAGAAGCAGCGATTTTTTTGTTTTCTGCGGGGCGAGTCTTTTTAAACTCTCTTCGCCCGGCAGCTCTAAATTATAACTCATTCTGTCTGCCAGAAGCGCCGCCTTTTCCACCAGCAGCGGATCGGCTTTCGGGATGCCTTTGAGATGAATATACCCGTTGAAGCGGTATTTACGGCGCAGCAGTTCCGCCGTTTGAATCAGAAGTTCCATGGTGTAATCGGGGCTTTTATACACCGCCGACGACAGGAACAAGCCCTCGATATAATTGCGGCGGTAGAAACCGACGGTGAGTTCGCAGATTTCTTCGGGCGTAAGCGTGGCGCGTTTTACGTCGGCATTGCGGCGGTTGGGGCAGTACCTGCAATCGAAAACGCAATCGTTGGACATTAAAATTTTCAGAAGAGAGATGCATCTGCCGTCCGCCGCGAACGAATGGCATATACCGCCGAACGCGGCGTTGCCTAAGCCGCCGGGTTCGTTTTTCCGCCGCGAGCCGGAAGAGGAACACGAAACGTCGTACTTCGCGCCTTCCGTTAAAATTTTCAGCCGTTCTTCTTCGATCATCGATTTTTCGCTTCCTTGTGTTTCTGCCGTTATTATAGCACGCGGCAAAAGAAAAGTCAAACATTTGTTCGCATTTTATGCGGGCAATTTTTGGAAAAAAGGCTTGCAACAGAGGAAAAAATATGCTATAATCGAAGAGAGCGCAAGGGAAGGAACGCCGCTCGGCGTAGGCGGCTATGCGCGACGCACCCGCGGGACGGAAAAAATATCGCGGGAAACGCGGGTGAAAATATTGACAACGCCGAAAATGTATGATATAATCTATTTGTAATGTTTTATTATGACAAATGCCTTTTGCGGGGTGTTTTTCCGTACAAAGGAGAAATAAAGGAGAAAAACAATGCGTTTGTTTGAAGTTTCCACGGATTCTACGGCGGATTTGTACGAGGATTACCGGAAAAAAAGAGATATATGGTTTGCGCCGCTTTCGTTTTCGTTTGAAAAGGACGGCAAAATAGAAGAATACCTCGATAATTTTTCGGAATATTCGCAGTACGTGGATTTTTATAATAAAGTACGGAATAAATACATGCCGCGCACGGCGATGCTCAATTACGAAGCGCACGTGTCGCATTTTACCGCCATGGCGAAGGCGGGCGTGAAAGACGTTCTGCATTTTTCCATTTCTTCGGGGCTGGCGCGCACCACGCAGGTGGCGAAGCAGGCGGCGGAAGAAGTGAAAAAGGAATATCCCGATTTCAATATGGTTTCCGTAGACCCGCTCGGCGCCACGATTCTGCAGGGAATGCTGGTTACGCTGGCGTGCGACATGCGCGACGAGGGCAAGACGATGCAGGAAACGTACGAGTATCTGACGGACGCGCGGAATCGTATTCTTTGCACGATTATCCCCACCGACCTTTTCTATCTGCAGCGCGGCGGCAGAGTTTCGGCGACGGCGGCGGTGTTCGGTTCGATGCTGGGCGTGAAGCCGATTTTAACGTTCGACCACGACGGCAAGCTGAAAACGATAGACAAGGTGAAGGGCATGAAGCGCGTTTATGCGTACACGCTGGAAAAGATGGCGATCGCTCCGCCCGACGAGAAGAAGAAAATCGTGGTGGTACATACCGATAACGAGGAAGCGGCGGAAGAGATGGCGAAGCGCGTGGAGGAAGCCATGGGTATCAAGCCGGAAATTTACATTATGGGACCTTCCATCGGTGCGCACGTAGGGCCCGGCGCGGTTGCCTGCGGGTGGCTTTCCACGAAAACGAGAACGGAACTCGGGTTATAAAAAGAAGTTTCGGACGACCTGAAAAATACTTCGGGAGGAAGGAACGGACGTTGTTCATCCGGGCGCGACGAAGGGGTGCCGGCAAAAAACGGAACGCACAAAGCGATACGGAAGTTGCGGTTTTTCCGCGTGATTTTTTCGCGCGGGGAAGCCGCGGCGTTTTATATAGGAAATCATCGGTATGAGCGAAAAGGTAAAAAATGCGGTGAATTACGACGCCGTGATGCGGCGGGAACTGGAAAAAAGGAAGGCGGAAGAAGAGATGGGCGCCGCGCGGGCGAGGCTGCTTCTGCACAGCTGCTGCGCGCCGTGTTCTTCGGCGTGTCTGGAAATTTTAAAGGATTTTTTAAGCGTTACGGTGTTTTATTATAACCCGAACATCGACGAGAAAGAAGAGTACGAAAAGAGGAAAGCGGAACAGATTCGTTTTTTGCGCGAAACAGGCTGGGCGGAGTTTATCGATTGCGATTACGATTGCGGGGCGTTCGAAAAAATCGCGCGCGGCAGAGAAAATTGCAAAGAGGGCGGCGCGCGCTGCTACGAGTGCTATAAATTGCGCCTTTTTAAAACGGCGGAGCGGGCGGCGGAGGAAAAATTCGATTATTTCGCGAGCACGCTTTCGGTGAGTCCGTACAAAAACGCGGCGTGGCTGAACGAATTGGGGCAGGAAGCGGAAGAAAAGTACGGTGTGAAATTTCTGCCTTCCGATTTTAAGAAAAAAGGCGGGTATTTAAGGAGCACGGAGCTTTCGAAGCAGTTCGGGCTGTACCGCCAGAATTACTGCGGGTGCCGTTTTTCGAAGCGAGCGGCGGAAGCGCGCGACGCGGCGACGGCGCCGGACGAATTGTATTGAGAGAACGGAAAAAGAACAAGCCTTCCCATAGCGGGAAGGCTTGTATTTTTTATGGCGGCGCAATATAAGGCGCAATATAAGGCTTGTATTTCGGATATGTCCTCTCGGCTCGCTTATGCTCGCCGCTCTGTTCGCCGAGATAGCCTTTACGGCAACGCGATAAGGATTCCCGCTACCGTAGTTTTTTCGCATTTTCTCTTGGAGTAAAAATGCAAAAAAGGGGAAAGCAAGGGAAGATTATGCAATCAGAGAAAATTTCATGACGACGGGGTTGTGATCGGAATCGGCAAAGTTTTTCTGTACGTTTTCGATATACTCCACGCGCACGTTGGACGTAAATAAAAAGCCGTCTACGATTAAAGTGTAATTGCCTTCTTTGTAGGGCACGTCGCAGTTGCGGCAGGTGGGCAGCTGCCGTTTGTCGGTGTAATCGGTGGCGCGGTGCACGTTTGCGGGAAGCAGTTCCGCGGGGAAGGGCTGCGCCCAGCCGAACGCCGTTTCTCCCTCTTCGCCGTTGATATCTTTGATGGACGTTCCCGTGAAATCGTGATTGAAATCTCCGCCCGCCACGCAGTAGTTGCCGTTTGCGTATTCCGCCTGCATGTCGGAAAACAGCATGGTCATCTGCGCCGCGCGGATTTCGTCCGATCCGCCGTAGGCGGACGTGTGCACGTTATACAAAAGAAATTCTTTTCCGTTTTCCGTGGGTATGCGCGATACCGAATAGCAGCGGTCGAGATCGAGCAGTTTTTTCAAATCGTCCGCAATCGGCAAAGAACGGCGGAGCGCCGACGAAAAGCCGTTTTTCGAGAACGTAAGAATGCCGCTGTTAGACTTTCCGTGCGGTTCGTGAAGCGGATACATCAGATATGCCGAATGATAATTGACGGCAAAAACGCTTGCGTATTTCGAAAAAGCGTTTTGCGCCGTTTCTTTTTCGTTAACGTGGTAACTGCGCGTGGAGGAAGTATCCACTTCCTGAAACAGCGCGAAATCCGGGTTGAATTCTTTGATGGTATTCAAAGCGGAGTTTACGTGCGTTTCCACGCTTTCTTTGCTTGCCGCGCGCGATTGCTTGCCGCCGTCCATAAAAAACGTGAAATCGGGCGTATACGCGCCGAACCCGATATTAAACGTGGTTGCCGTGTAGGAAGTTTCCGTTTTCAGCGCCGTAACGCGGCAGGGAACGTCCGCTTTTCCGCTTTCCTCGGCGTCCGCCCGCGCCGCCGACACGGGAAGAGCGATATAATCTTCCAGCCGATAATAGGAAAGGAGCACGTACGCCGCGTAGCCGATGACGACGGTGAGCAGCGCGAGAAAGACGCATAACAGACTTAATAAAAATTTTTTCGTTGTTTTTTTAACCATATTCTTCCCCGTAAAATTCTTTCCCCCGAAAAAGTTGCCGCGGCTATGGCGGAAACTTTGTAGAATCTCATACGAATATTATCTTATACGAAACGGCGCGAAATGTCAATCGATTCCGACGGAAGAATACGAAATAAGTACGATTTATTGCGATGGTTCGTCGGGCGGACAGGTTCGTTTTGCCGTTTTTTTGCGTATTCGCGCGGGGCGCGGCATGTACGGGAGCCGCGGGGCGGCGGAGGACAAGCGAAAAAACGGGAAATAAGACGGCTCTTCGGGCGCTTGACTTTTTATAAAAAAAATGGTATACTTACGGCGTTGAATATTGAACGGGGGCGGCGCCGCGGGAAACTCCGGCGGCGCACAGGGCTGAAAATCATGAGCGATATTACCAAGCGGGCGATTTCCGCGTCTTTGAAAAAGTTGCTTTGCGAAAAGAAACTGAATAAAATCACGGTGCAGGATATTGCGGACGACTGCGGCATTAACCGCCAGACGTTTTATTACCATTTTCAGGATATTTACGATCTTGTGGAGTGGACGTGCATAGAAGATACCGAAAAGGTGCTGAAAGAAAACCGCACGTACGCTACCTGGCAGGAGGGGTTTCTGGCGGTGTTTTATCTGGCGAAAGAGGATAAGACATTTATCGAGAATATTTATCGTTCCGTTTCGCTGGAACTTCTGGAACAGTATTTGTATCGTCTGGTGTATCCTCTTCTGAAAAACGTGGTGGACGAAAAGGCGAAAAATTATACCGTGCGGGACGAGAACAAGAAATACATCGCCGATTTTTATAAGTACGCGTTTGTGGGCGTGCTGCTGGAGTGGATCAGAAACGATATGCGGGAAAGTCCCGAATCGATTACCGACAGGGTGAGCAAAATCGTGAGCGGTTCGATAGAAACCGCGTTCAATAATTTCAGCCGCGGGCAGTAAATTTTTCGCGACGGTTGAAAGAGGGCGGTTAAAACTACGGGAGAGTTGCGGCGCGCGTATTTACGCGCGCCGGGTTTTTAATTGTAAAAGAAAACCACGAAAAATGAAGAGGACGGCGGATATTGCCGCGGTAAGAACAAAATCTATGGATTCGGCTATCATTTTTCGCGGGCAAACGGATTCCCGGAAGCAAAGAGGACGACGCGGCAAATTTTGTTGCGCTTAATTTTTCGCTGTTCGCCTCTGAAAAATTAAATTCGTCGCGTTTGTTCCTATTGACAAACGCCTTGTCCCGCATTATAATAATATCGTCGCGCCCGTCCGCGCGCCGGGAAGCAAAACCGACTTAAAAAAACGCAACGACGCACACAATAAACAAGGCGCGTGCATGCAGGGAGAAAGATTATGAACAATGCCGACGTAACGGTATACGATTTACAAAAATGGCTGTCGCCGCTGTGGAAAGGCAACACGGTATATGCCGAAACCGCGTTTATTTTAAAAAACGCGCTTGGCGAAATCCGCCCGAAGCGACTGGCTTATCCCGTCAAAAAAATCGTTTCCGTCCGCAGTTTCGATCTGCAAACCGTCTACGAAGAGGGAAAGGATTATTCCGTCAACGAATACGGCGAACTTCAGGCGCTTCCGGAAGGGAAAATCCCGTACCTGTCCTGGAACGAATACCGTTTTTCCGAGTTTGTGCAGGACGACGTACACATACCTTCCGCCGACGCGCTCGGCGCGCAGTGCGTGCGCGAACTTTTCGCCGATAAAGACGGCATGAGCGCGTACACGCTTGCCGTAACGTACGAACACGAACCGGACGATTATTACGCCGTAACGGCGGGCAAGAGGGGTAAATTCCCGCGCACGCTGGAAAAACTGAAAAACGGGTAAAACATAAAAACGCCCACGGCGGCGGAACGGAATTTTTTCCGTTCCGCTCTCTTTTTACAAATAACGGACGGGAACCGCGGCGGCGCTTTTCGCGGCGGAAAAATTTCGCGGCTGTATTTAAAAGCTATTGACATTCGCACGGAAAAGTCGTATAATGATAAACGCGTTCTCCCCGCAAGGCGGGAGAACGGACGGGAGCAGTGAAAAAATATGTCGGCTGAAAACGAAAAAAACGCCGTCGGCGAACAGAACCGGACGGACGGCGACAAATCGTCGGGCGCAAAACAGTTCCGCCCGGACGGCAAAAAAACGAAGGGCGTTTTTCTGGACGCGGCTACGGTGCTGCTGGCGGCAATCATGTCCGCCCTCGGCTTTCACGTGTTCGTGTACCCCGCCGAATTTGCGCCCGCGGGCATGGACGGCGTCGCCACGATGCTGCAAAAAATCACGGGGCTCAACGCGGGCTGGTATATGCTTATGCTCAACGCGCCGCTTCTTATCGCCGCGCTGTTTGTGTTGAAAAAACGGTACGTTATCGGCACGCTGGCGTTCACCGTCTTAAATTCGCTGTTTCTGATTATTCTCAGAAAAATCGGCTTTTATCAGTATCATACGGAAACGGACAGATTTCTTCCCGCCATCTTTTCGGGCATCATTCTGGGCGCCAGAATGGGCATGCTGCTTCGCATCGGCATGTCTACGGGCGGGGTGGACATCGTGGCGTGCATGGTGCAGAAAAACCGCCCGTACTTAAACGTGGAAAGGATAATCGCCGTCATCTCTTACGCCATCATTTTCATTTCCTACGCAGTGTATCGTCAGTTGGACAGTATTCTGCTTTCGGTGGTGCAGATGTTCGTGTACGAACGCGTGGCGGCGGCGTTCATGAAAGATTCGCGCAACGCGGTGGAATTTAAAATCGTAACCAAACACCCCGAAGAAATCCGCGGCGAAATTCTGTACAATTTAAAACACGGCGCCACGGTGGTGGAAAGCAAGGGCATGTTTACGGAAAGCGACAGCGCGGTGATTTTTTCCGTGGTGAACCTGCGGCAGATACCCGAATTTTTAAACATACTCAAAAAATATCCGGATACGTTCGTATACTACACCGAAGTGGCGGGGGTATCGGGCAACTTCCGCCGCCGGCAGGACGAAGAGGCGAAATAAATTCAATCAACCGCCCGTCCGCGCGGCGGAAACGGGCTTATACTGCAGGAGAAAATAAAAAATGTCGATGGAAAAACGCGCAGGCAAGGCAAAAATTGCCGATTACGCCGTCATTGCGGCAATGGCTGTTTTAATGGCGCTCAATTACGATTTGTTCGTAGTGCAGAATAAATTCGCGCCGTCCGGCTTGAACGGCGTGGCTACGATGATCGATTATCTTACGGGCGGAAGAATGAATCTCGCCTATATGTCGCTGATTATCAATATGCCGCTTTGCATGCTGGCATACTTTCTCGTGGAAAAAGATTTCGCGCTGAAAACGGGCGCGTACTGCGTCATTTATTCGGGCGTATATCTACTGCTCAGCAAAACCAACGCGCTCGGCAGTTTCCGTTACGATGCCAGGGGCGCCGATACCATCTATCCCGTGCTTATTTCGGGCGTCATCAGCGGCTTTGCGTACGGAATGGCGTTCCGTCGCAACGGCTCCACGGGCGGTACCGACGTCATTTCCAAATTCGTCAATAAAAAGGTTCCTAACCTGAACTTCGTATGGGTGCTGTTTGCGCTGAACGCCGTCGTGGCGATTTCTTCGTATTTCGTGTATACCGATATCAACCCGGAAACGGGCGCCGTAATCCGCAATTACAAGCCCGTGTGCATGTGCGTTCTGTACAGCTTCATCTCGTCGTTTATGGCAAACCGCAGTCTGCAGGGCGTGAAGTCGGCGTATAAATTTTTGATTATCACGCGGCACGCGGAAGAAATCGATAAGGAAATCGTGGAAAAACTCAAACACAGCGCCACAAAGATGATCGGCACGGGCGTGTACAGCAACACGGAACGCGACGTCATCATTTGCGTTGTCAGCCGGCATCAGATTGTGGATTTTGAAAATATCATCAAAAAGTATCCGGATACGTTTGCTTTTGTGGAAACGGTGAACGAAACCATCGGCAATTTTAAAAAAGTAAAGCGCCGTTCCGACGATACGTTCTATTACGTAGACGAAAATTAAAAATTTACATTTAATATAGGCTTCCCCTTGCCTGCATAAAATTTTGCTTGCAAAATTTTATGCAGGCAAAAATTGTCAGCCACTTCGTGGCTTCCCCTTGGGGAGGGCTTTTCTTGCCGAACTGCCGTTTAAGGCAGCTTCGGCAGCCTGCTGTCGCTATTCGGCGACTGATGAGGGGCGTCGCCTGTTTTTGGATTTTCCGAATATTTTTGACAAAAAATTTTTGAAAATCAAGAGGTGCGACTTGTTTTCTATTTGAAAATTCTCAAAAAAATAGTTTAAATCATTGCAAAATAGGAATTACAGTGATATAATGTAGTTAATTAAGAATAAAAGGGGAAAAAGGTAATGAAAAAGCGTTTAGTCAATCTGATTGCGGCAATCGTAATGATTTTTTGCGGGCTGTTTGCTCTTTCCTCTTGCGATAACAAAACGGAAACGGGCGGCGGAAACGAAGAAGTCAGGCAAGGGCTGGAATACAAAACTCTTAACGTTGACGGCACAAACGGGTACGGAAAAGTGAGCAACGCCACGGAAACTTTTTCGTTTTTGGAAGAAATCACGGCAAACGGCGCGTCGAAGTTTATCGTGGCGCTCGATATTTACGGCGCAAAGCAGGTGGCAACGAAAACGATTCCGCTTTCCGTGGGTGATAATATTGCCTACATAATGGAAACAATCGACGGCGAAACGGTGAAAATGTACACAGTAACAGTACGCCGCCGCCCGATGTATACCGTATCGTTTAATTCAGCGGGCGGCACGGAAGTGCAACCGCAGCGAGTGGAAGAAGATAGTTTTGCCGCCGAACCCGCCCCGCAGAGCAAAGCGGGGTATACGTTCGAAAAATGGAATTATGATTTTTCGAAACCGATCACGCAAAACACGTCGGTTGGCGCAGTGTGGAAGGTGCATACCGATACACCGTATAAAGTGCAGTATTATTTGGAAAACGCAAACGATAACGGATATACCTTGCACGAATCCGTCGATTTGCAGGGCGAAACGGATACTGCCGCAACGGCGCAAATCAAATCTTACGAGCATTTTTCACATAAATCCACCGCAACCGACAGCGGCAATATTAACGGCAACGGTTCGCTGGTTTTAAAGGTGTACTATACCCGCGATAGCTACACCGTAACGTTTGACGGCAACGGCGGCACGGATTCTTATTACAACGAAACGCAGAAAACATACACGGTGAAATACGGTGGCAAAGTTACCGCGCCCGAATTTACGCGCACGGGGTACACGCAAAACGGCTGGGATCAGCCGATTCCCGAAACGATTTCGGGAAATACCACGTTTACCGCCGAATGGCAAGTCAATCAATATACGCTTACGCTTGTATTTGGCGGCGTACTTGAAAATAAAACGATTACGCAGGATTACAATACGAAAATCGAGCATGTTTACGCTCCGGATCGCGAAGGATATGTTTTTTCCGGTTGGGATAAAATTATTCCCGAAACAATGCCCGCCGAAAATTTTACGGTTTGTGCAACGTGGACAGCAATATTCAGATTATACGATGGAGGCTATTCGATTGCGGGGTTGACGGAGTACGGGGCGCGGTGTGAAAACATTGTGATTCCTTCCGAAATCGACGGAGTAAAAATTACTTCTATCGCCTGGTGGGCATTTCAAGGGAAAACAAATCTTATAAGCATAATAATATCGGAAGGGGTAACTTCTATTGAAGAGTGCGCGTTTGTTAACTGCGAACAACTTACCGACATAATTTTACCGGACAGCTTGGCATTTATCGGTAACAGAGCGTTTGAAGGGTGTGATAAGCTTACATTTAACATAAAAGGTAATTTAAAGTATCTGGGAAATTCCGAAAGACCGTATCTTTATTTAGCCGACGTTGTAAGTGATGATATAACCGAAGCGAAAATAGACGAAACTTGCAAAATTATCGGCTATTCTGCGTTGGATTATTGCAGAGAACTTAAAAAGCTGTTGTTGCCGGACAGTATAATTACTATTTGTGATTTCGCGTTTGAATTTTGCAGCGGACTTACAAGCGTAATATTGGGAAACGACGTACTTACTATCGGTGATTCTGCGTTCTTCGGATGTGATGGACTTACGAATATAACGTTACCGAATAGCGTAATTACTATCGGAGACAGGGCGTTCCTGTGGTGTGAAGAACTTACAAACGTATCAATCGGAAACGGAGTAAAAACTATCGGCTATTCTGCGTTTGATGGCTGCAGCGGACTTACAAGCATAACAATACCGGATAGCGTAACCTCTATCGGCGAATCTGCGTTCAGCGGTTGCACCGGGCTTATAAGCGTAATAATACCGAACGGCGTAACTGATATCAACAGCAGGACTTTCTCTGGTTGCAGCGGGCTTACCGCTATAACGGTAGGAAAAGGCGTAACTTTTATCGAGGCATCTGCGTTTAATGGCTGCAGCGGACTTACCAACATAACTCTATCGGACAAAGTAACTTATATCGGCGATGCAGCGTTCTCCGATTGTAGCAGCCTTACAAGCATAACGATAGGCAATGGGTTAGCGTATATTGGTTATGGGGTATTCAACGGTTGCACGGAATTGGAAAAAGTATATTATAAAGGGACGGCGGAAGAATGGAAAAAGATTTCCGTCGGCGGCGAAAACCGGAATTTAACCGGCGCAACGCGATATTATTATAGCGAAGCGAAACCGACTGCAAGCGGCAATTCTTGGCACTATAAAGAGAACGGCGGAATCGAAGAATGGTAAAATAAAACTTTTATAAAAACTGCCGCGCGGAGCGAAAATCGCTCCGCGCGGCGCTCGTTTTTACGCCTCTTTCAGTTTTACGCCTCTTTCAGTTTTACGCATTCGCCCGTGGCGGTGCTCTGAAAAATCACAAAGCAGCCCTTCGCGCCGATAAACGGCGAAAGGGGAACAAACGCGCACGTTTCCGCAATATCTTCGGGCGGGTCGTCTTTGTCCGCCGCAGGGAAGGCATAGCAGATATAAAGCGGCGCCGCTTCTTCGTAAATCACGCCCACAAGGTATTCCGCCTTGTCGGGCTCTTTTATTTTCACCCATTCCGAACAGGGGAACGCCTCTTTCAATGTATCGTCTTTCTCGTGCGTTTTAAACAGCTCGTCAATTTCGTCTTTCACCGAGCGGTAGTATTCGTCGCCGTTTTCGTTAAGCGGCTTGCGTACGTTTTCAGCATTTTCATCTGTTGCAGCCGTTTGCCCCGCCTGCCCGCTTTCTGCCGCATTCTCAGCTGCAGCGCGCGCATTTTCATCACGTTTAAAAGCCGTTCCGCGTTCATCGTGTTCCTCCGTTTTAAAATAATCCCTTTCCGCAATGCTTTCGTCGTTGTAGCCGCTTTTATCGTCCGGTTCGTCGTCCGGTTCGTCGTATTCTTTCGCGCGGAAGTTTGCGTCCGCCGCGGCAATGCGGAAGTCGCCGTTTTCTTTCTCGCCCGCGGCGGAAATCAACCGGTCGAAATCGTATTCGCGGTTGCCGCTTACGCCGTACGCAAGCGGCGTAACGCCGTTTTTCACAAGACAGATCACCGCGCAGAACCCTTCGGAAATATCCAGCTCCGATAGTAAATTGAACAGGCTTTTTCCGCGCAGCGGCAGCAATTCCGTGCGCTCTTTCGCGTCGGCAATCAGGGCGTAATATTCGCCCGCGGCAAGAGGCGCAAACCCGATGACGGAAACTTCCACGGAAAGATTTTTGCCGTACTGTTCCGCTTTCACCACGCCGCCCGCCTGTTTGCCGTCGCCCGAAAAACCGGGGCGGATTTGCCGCAAAACGCACATTTTTTTGATAAAATTCATATTGTTTCACCCTCTTTTTTCTTGTATTTTACTATAATTTCGGCGTAAAAACGTGCAAAATAAGCTCGAAAAACGCGTTTTTTCGGCGAAAATCACGCAAAAAACAGCCCGGAATACACATAAAATCACGGTAAAACAGCCAAAAAAACGCGGCCGAATGTAATTTTTTTTGTAAACTTTTTCAACTGCGGAAAAATATTGCGCTTTTCGCCTTGACAAAATCGCGCGCGTTTTGTATAATCAATGTACAGAATGTGTAAATAAATTCTGTAAAGGAAATTTGCATGCAGGAAGATTTGCGGAAAGCGTTGATAAAATACAATAAAAAAACGTGGTGCAAAAGCGCGCTGCTCGGATTTTTCGTCGGGCTTGCCGTAATCGTTCCCGGCATCAGCGGTTCTACGGTGGCGATTATATTCAAATTGTACGACGCGTTTTTATACGCCGTTTCAAATCTGTTCCGGCAGTTTAAACGTTGCTTTTTCTTTTTGCTGCCCATTGCCATCGGCATCGTCATCGGGCTCGCCGTGGGTTTTTTCACCGTGCAGAAAGCGCTGGAATACATACCGTTCGCCATCGTGGGCGGATTTGCCGGGCTGATGTGCGGCGCGTTCCCCGCCGTAAAAGACGAACTGAAAGGCGCGAAGCGCACGGGCGGGCGCGTGGCATTGTTTATCGCCGGCGTATGTATTCCCGTGGCGGCGGCGATTTGTTCCGTAGTGTTTTCGGGCGGCGCTGGCAAAGATCTTTCCGTGTGGTGGCGCATTGTTTTGTGTTTGCCCGTGGGCGCGGTAGTGGGGCTTACGCAGGTGGTGCCGGGGCTTTCCGCAAGCGCGATTTTAATGAGTATCGGGTATTTCACGCCGCTGGTGGAAAGCGTGCACGTTACCTACTGGAAAGCAAATCCGATGATATTTTTAACGTACGCGGCGCTGGGCATCGGGTTTTTAATCGGCATTTTCTTTTCTTCCGGCGCGCTGACGCGGGCGTTTCGGAAGGCGCGGCATACGGCGTATTCCATAATCGTGGGGCTTTCGCTCGGATCGATTATCGCCATGTTCTGCAACGTGGAAATTTTTGCCGTATATAAAACGTGGGCTGCAAACGGAATCGCGTGGAAAGATTTGTGGCTGGGCGTGGCGCTGTTTATTACGGGCGCCGCCATATCGTATTTGCTGGTGCGTTACCAGCGCGGAAAAGACGCGGAAGCGAACGCGGCGAAAGCCGCCGAAGCTGCGGAAATATAGGTTAAAGGAGATACAGGAAATGAACAACAATCATGAAAAATTCAAAAAAGCTATGAAAACGGCGGGGTTGATTCTGCTTGCCGTAGGCATCGTATTCATCGTTATCGGCGCGGTGGATTTCGCGCAGGCGTTTAAAGGCGAGAACAGACCGGAAAAATTCTGGGCGTTTTTCGTGGGTTTTCCGCTGTTTGCCGTCGGCGCGATGTTTACGATGATCGGCTTCCATCGCGAAATCGTGAAGTATATGAAAGACGAAACGATGCCCGTCACGAAAGAGGTTGCGCAAGAATTGAAAGCCGCGCTGACGGAAGATAACGGCGCGAAAAAAACGGACGGCGGCGCGGAGAACGCGGCGAACGAACAGGAAAAGAAATAAAACGGCGCGAAAAAACAGGAAAGGCTTCCCCGAAAAAGGGAAGCCTTTCAAAATTATTATTTAAAATCGGAATAAAAGATAACGCCCTTCGACTTGCGCCGAAGGACGTTACCTTATGATAAGGGGGAAAATGATGAGTAATTTCATGTAAACCGCCAAGGCTTCCGTTCGGTTCATCGCCGCTTCACTTGCTCTCGCTGTTTACGAGTATATTCTACAACATAAATAAAAAAAAGTAAAATATTTTTTCAAAGTTTTTTTAAAAAGTTTTTTTGTGGTTGATTGCACAAAAAAATAAAAAAAAATAACATTTTTGCGCGAAAAAAGTCGAAGATTGCCGAAAGAGCCGTAGAAATGAAAATAATTCACGCTTTTCACGGCGAAAGTGCGTTTTGGCGGTATTTTCGCGACGCAAGTTTTTTCAGGCGGCATTTTAGCGTAAAACAACAAAAAATATGCGTCTTGCCGATTTTCTTTGCGAAAATTCGGGTATAAAGATTGATAAATCAAAAAAAATATGATATGATATATCTACAAAGGTTAAAACGGGGGCGAAAAGGCTCCGGGAGAAAAAAAGCAAAATGATGTATTATATATTTCTGGGATTGCTGCTGCTTTGCGCGTTGTTCGCGGGGTGGGCAAGCATGAAAGTGAATTCTACTTACAGCGCTTTCAGAAGCGTGGAATCGAGTTCGAAGATGACGGGATACGATACGGCGGTGCGGCTGCTCCGCGCGAACGACGTAGACGATATTACCGTGGAAAAGGTGAACGGCAATTTAACCGACCATTATAATCCTTCGAAAAAACTGGTGAATTTATCGGAGAGCACGTACGGCGATAATTCCGTGGCTTCGGTAGCCGTAGCCGCGCATGAAATCGGACACGTGATGCAAAAAAAGAGCGGATACACGCCGTATAAAATCCGCACGGCGCTGGTGCCGCTGGCAAACATCGGATCGTTTCTTGCCGTGCCGCTGGTGATTCTGGGTATTATTCTGGAATTTCTGGTGGTTTCCGTGGCGCCGGGGATAGGTTTCAACATAGCGATTGCCGGCGTAGTGGCATACGGGCTTTCCACGGCGTTTGCGCTGGTAACGCTGCCCGTGGAGCTGGACGCTTCGCGGCGGGCGAAAGCGATGCTGGTGGAAGAGGGGATTATCGACGAAGAGGAATTGTACGGCGCTTCGAAAGTTTTAAAGGCGGCGGCGATGACGTACGTTGCGGCGCTGGCTACGTCGCTGGTATATTTTCTGCGGTTTTTGTGGTACGTGCTGATGTTGTTCGGCGGCGGCAAAAAGAAGAAATAAACGGTAAAACAGAATAAATAAAGCCCACCCGTTTGCGCGGGTGGGCTTTGCGTTAGAAGGAAAAAAATTTATTCGCCGATATTTTCGTTGAAAATCGCTTCCGCCTGACTGCGGATATTTTCGAGATAACTACCCGATAATTCGCGCCTTGTGATTTCGTTGGCGGGTAAAGTTATTTTTATAAGTTCGTGCAACGTTTCGAAGTAAACCGCAGTATATTTTTTCTGGCGGCTGTTTTCCGTTTTTATAAATTCTAAAAAGCGCGGCAAAATTTCGTTTAATTCGCTGTGCGGAAAAACAATGTATAAACGGGCGTCTTGCAAATTGTCGTAGCCGCTTAATTTTTCGATTTTTTGTTTGACGATTTCTTTCAGAATAGTAAAAATCGTTTCGGGGGTGTGCAGTATACCGATGGTGAAGCCTTTGCCCGAATAACCGCCGTTTTTTTCAATAACGTACTTTGCGATTGTTTTCGTGTGCGGGTCGGCAGAAGCGCTTGCTTTATCGGCTTGATTGAAAATTTCCGCTTCTTCTTCATCTGTTACGGAAACGACTTCTACGCCGAGAGATAACGCTTCGTCTTTCAGATCTGGACTTTCGCTTTTTTGCAAATTTTTACAATCTTCGTCGAAATCGGCTAAAAGCAATTTTGCTTTGATTTCCTGCATAAGTTTTCTTCTGTCGTGATTTTTGTTTTGCATAATTTTCTCCTGTATAAAATCAGTCTGAGATTGATAATATAACGGGCAACTGCTCGTCCTTAATCGGTTTATCGTCAAATGAAGTGTAATCAAAACTTCCTTTGAAAATCTCACCTGGCTTTAAATCACCTGGGGCATTGGGTACCATATTAATTATGTCTAATAGATTTTCAGAGCAAATCCGCCCTGAGTTCACTGATTGATTCGTGAGTAAAGTGTAGTTGAAATAAATAGGACTTTTAGAACCACTTATTTTTTTAGTAGTGTAATACAATCTGGATTCTCCTGTGGGGTGAAAATTGCCGTAAAAATTGTAGAGCGTAAAAATTTGAGTAGCGCTTGACAACGTGGCGGAGAATTGATCTTTTTCCGTAACAATATTGCATCCGTGTTGCACGATAATTTTCACGCTGTTAGTAATTTTTTCGTTGGTCGTAACAGTTAAAGATGTGGTTCCATCTTTTAATGGTACAATTTTAATATATTGATAGTAAGAACCTTTTGACACTTTAATACTTTTGTCGGAATCATAGTATAATTTTGCAATGCTCTCATCCTCAATGGTTATTTTCAGCGTATCATCATCATTGTTTTTATATTTTAAGTCTATGGAAAAAGAAGGATAAAAGTCGTAATAAGGAATTTGTCTTCCGTTGTGCGTCAAATAGTATAATTTTACGGCTTCCTCCGTTTCGGAATAGTAGTTCCCATGAAAACTTATCGAGCTGACACCCCCTTTTTTTACCTCTTCCTGTTTCGGCGGGGCGGAAACGTTGTTGTTTCCGTTTGTTCCCGTGTTTGTGCCGCAACCGCTCAGAAACACCGTTGCGAGAGCAAGCCCCGCCGCTAAAAGTTTTTTCTTCATTGTTGTTCTCCTTTCTTGTTTTTATTTACCACAACATTATTTTAACTGTCTGGCGATAATATTATAACAGTCTATCGTTACAAAGTCAACCGTTTGTGGTTATGTTTTTAACATTAAAATGTTATATAATGGAGATAATAAGACGAGAAGGATAAATTCAGAATGGATATTGTGAAAAAAGTGGATAAACTGCGGTTGGAACGCGGCTGGTCGATCAATCGTCTGGCGAGCGAAGCGATGATCACGCAAAGCACGCTCGCGAATATGTTCAACAGCGGGGCTGAGCCGAAAATATCCACACTGAAAGCACTTTGCGACGCTTTTGAAATTTCGCTTTCCGAATTTTTCTACGAGAATAACGGCTCGGAAATCAATCCGAAAACGTTGGAAATGATTGCGCTTTATGAAAATTTGTCGGAAGCGCAGAAAAAAGCGGTGTTTGAAATTATAAAGGTTATGGCGAAATAAATCGAAAATTTGTGAATATATGCGAAAAAAATAAAATATGTTCCGGAAAATGCGGGTTCGGCGTAAATTTTTGCGTTGCGCCCGTTCTTTTTTTATTTCCGCGTTCATAAAATAGCATACGAGCCACGGAAAAACGATGGTGGCAATACCGCGAAAAACACGTCTGATGGCTTCAAAAGGAGGTTGATGGTATGAACGAAGAAATCGAGTACGCCGAAATGCTGGAAATTCCCGTTTCCACCGTGTCCGTTACGGAAAAGCGCAGAAAGTTCCGCAAAAACAAGGGCGATCTCAAAGAAAAACTCATCTCTAAGGTGAACGACAGGGCGGCGGGCGCGACCGTGCCGCAGGAGGGCGCCGAAGCTTATAAAGAGGCGTATAAAAACGCGGACGCCGCTTATCCCGCGTATTCTTCCGATTTTTCGGGCGCGGCGGAAAGCGCTGCCTCGGAAACGGCGGCAGGCGCTTCGTTTGCGGCGCAAGGCGCCGCCGAGCCGTATTATTCCGCGTTTTCTACGGTAACCATCGGCAACGACAACCGCGGCGAAAATACGGAAAACGGCGCGTACGAAGCGGGCGCGCGTAAAAAAGGCGGGTTTGCGGGCCGGTTCGTCGCGTTTGAATTTGCCGCGGCGTGCGTTCTGTGCGCCACGATTTTCATGACGAACGTATTTTTGCCGAAGAGCGGCATGAACGTGTTTTTCCGTTCGCTCAATCAGCCGAAGCAGGAAGCCCCCGCGGCGAAGAAATATTCCGATTTTACGCTGCGCAGCGTGGTGAACGATTTTGCGGAAGTGCCGCTTGCCGTTTCCGAAACGGGCGTGCTTACCTTTAAAGGCAAGTGCTGCGTATACCCTGCGGTGGACGGAACGATTTCCGCCGTTACGCAGAACGAAAACGGCACGTACGACGTGAAAATTTCGCATACGGACGATTTTTACGGCATTATCAGCGGACTGAACGCGGTGTATTACGAAACGGGCTCTGCGGTGTACGCGAATATTCCCGTTGGCTATACGCGCGGCGAAAACGACGTGCAGGTTACCATGTATGCGGGCGGGGAGATGCTGACGGGCTTTGCCGTGGACGAAGAAAACTGTCTGGTATGGGCGGAAAAGTAAAACGAACGCGCCGGCAAAAGCAACGCAGGCGGCAGGAGGGGGGAGCGTTCCGCGTTCACCCTCTTTTTTTGCTGGCGGGCGCGTACGCGTGTTTCAACCGCTCGCTGCCGCTGTACCTCGGCGCGGTGCTGGTGGCGCTGGAACACGAATGCGCGCATTCTCTGGCGGCGGCGAAGCTGGGCTTTTGTTTGAACCGCGTGGTGCTGATGCCGTACGGCGCCGTGATTACGGGAAATCTGGACGGCATTTCGTTTAAGGACGAAATCCGCGTGGCTGCCGCGGGGCCGCTGTGCAATTTATGCACGGCGCTGTTTTTCGCGGCGCTGTGGTGGTTGTTTCCGGATACGTACGCGTATACCGATACGGCGTTTTATCTTTCGCTGTTTATCGGCGCGGGCAATCTGTTGCCGTTTTATCCGCTGGACGGCGGGCGCGTTTTAAAATGCGCGCTGGCGATGCGAACGGGCGGTAAAACGGCGGAAAAAATTTGCAGGACGATCAGCGCGGTTGCCGCGGCGTTGCTCTTAATTGCGGCAACGGCGCTCGCTTTTTCGGGCGGCGGCGCGCTTTCTTTGTTTTTCTCGGCGGCGTTTCTATTCTTCGGCGCGTTTTCTTCGGGCGGGAAGTACGAAAAAATCCGCCCCGATTACGCGGCGGCGTTTTCGCGCGGCATTGAGGTGAAACGGGCGGCGGCGGACGGGGCGATGACGCTGAAACGCGCGCTTGCGCTTTGCGAGAGCGGCAAATATCTGGTGTTGGAGGTGTATGCGGACGGCGAAAGGATATTCGAAGCGGAAGAAAAAGAACTTTACGGCGCCGTTTCGGGGGAAAATTTGTATAAAACGCTGTCCGAAATATTTATAAAAGCGAAAAAAAGCGAAAAAAGAAGCTTTTATAGCCGCGAAAACGCAAAAAACGCGTGAAATGCAGGCGGAAAACGTTGCCAAAAAACGCGAAGCGTGGTATACTTTAAATGGTACAAATATCCCTTGTGAGCCTACCGCAAAAGCAAAGCAGGCCGTATTATTTTTTTTGAGCGCGGGCAAAGGATGACGACGAATGAAGAAAGAATGGTTTTTCGACAGATACTGCAAACATCTTATGGCGGCGCTTCTGGAGGACGGCGAGTTGACGGAATTCGCCGCCGAAACGGAAAAAAACGGCGATCTGGTGGGCAACGTGTACAAGGGCAGAGTTACCAACGTGCTTTCGGGCATGCAGGCGGCGTTTGTTGCCTGCGGGCTGGAAAGAAATTGCTATTTATCCACCGACGAAGCGTTCACCGATTATTCGAAATACGACGGTTCGCCCGTAAAGCAGAGTTCTCTGAAACTGAAAGAGGGGGACGAAGTGGTGGTGCAGGTAACGAAGCCGCCGCGCGGGAACAAGGGCGCGAAAGTTACCACAAAGCTCTCGTTTGTGGGAAAACGGCTCATCTATCTGCCGAATACCGATTTTCTGGGCATATCGCGGAAAATCACGCACGAAGAAACGCGCGCCGTGCTTTTAAAAATAGCGGAAAAAATGCGCAAAAGCGCCGACGAGGGGTTCATCGTGCGCACGCAGGCGCCGTACGCTTCGAAAAAAGCGCTGGAAAAAGAAGCGGAGTATCTGAAAGGTTTGTACAAAGAGACGCTTGACAAGGCGAAAAACGCCAAAGTGGGCGAGCTTTTGTACCGCGACAGCGATTTGCCCGTGCGCGTCATGCGCGACAGCATCGGCGACGACGTGGCGCAAATGACGGTGGGCGACAGGACGTTGTACGAAAAACTGGTGCGGCTGGCAAAACTCCGCGGGGATTTGTCGCCGAAAAAAATCGTGTATTGCGACGGGGAAAAAGCCATGTTCCGCCGCTTCGGCATCGATAAGCTGATGTACGAAGCCGTGAAGCCCAACGTTACCGTAAAAGGCGGGGGGTATCTGGTGATTCAGCAGACGGAAGCGATGACGGTGGTGGACGTGAACACGGGCAGCTACGTGGGCGATACCTCGCTGGAAGAAACGGCGTTTGCGGTGAATCTGGCGGCGGCGAAAGAGGTGGCGCGGCAGGTGCGGCTGAGAAACGTGGGCGGCATCGTGGTGGTGGACTTCATCGATATGGACGAGCCCGCGCACAAACAGGCGGTTACGGACGCGCTGACCGCCTCGCTCTCCCGCGATAAGGCGAAATGCCGCGTTTTGCCGATGAGCGAACTTTGTCTTTCGGAATTTACGCGGAAGCGGCTGGGAAGCGAGGTGCAGGCTTACTTTTTCAAGCCGTGCGAGCACTGCGATTCGCGCGGGTTTATTCAGGCGGACGTGTTTGTGGTATCGCGGCTGCGGGCGGAACTCAACGAACAGCTGATGAAAAAAATTCTGCGCGAAGGCTGGCTGACGGAAGAAGTGAACGGCGTCTGGCGCGATAAGCGCGTGTATCTGATTCCGCATAAAACGTACGCGGACGGGCAGTTTACGGTGCGTGGCGATAATTCGGGCGTGCTCACATTGCCCGATAAGGCGCAGATGTTGTATTAAATGCGGCTGAAAAGGGCATAATCGCGCTGAAAATCATCGAAGAAAGGAAGAACGAAAACTATGAGAAAAACGAAAATCGTATGTACGATAGGTCCTGCGTGCGACAGCGAGGAAACACTGGAACGCATGTGCCTTGCGGGCATGAACGTGGCGAGACTGAATTTTTCGCACGGCACGCACGAGGACTACGAAAAAAAAATTAAAAAAATAAAAAACGTGCGCGAAAAACTGCGCTATCCGCTGGCGATTATGCTGGATACCAAAGGTCCCGAATATCGCATACGCACGTTCAAAGACGGGAAGATCACGCTGAAAGAAGGCGACGAGTTTACGTTTACGGCAAAGCAGATCGAGGGCGACAACACCCGCGTGGCGGTTTCTTACCCAAACCTTGCGAAAGAGCTGAACGCGGGCGACAAAGTGCTTTTAAATAACGGGCTGATGATTTTCACCGTTACCGAAATCGACGGCGACGACGTTGTATGCCGTGTGGACGCGGGCGGCGTGCTTTCGGACAGAAAGAGCATGAGCTTCCCCGGCAAGGTGCTCAGTCAGGTGTATTTAAGCGAGCAGGATAAAAGCGATATTCTGTTCGGCGTAAAGCACGGCGTGGATTATATCGCGTGTTCGTTTGTTTCGCGCAAGCAGGATCTGACCGACGTGAAAAATTATCTGAAAGAAATCGGCGGCGAGGGGATAGACCTGATTGCGAAAATAGAAAACCGCGCGGGCGTGGACAACATCGAAGAGATCTGTTCGGAATGCGAAGGCATTATGATCGGTCGGGGCGATATGGGCGTGGAAATTCCGTACGAGGAACTGCCCGCCATTCAGAAAGTGCTGATTACCAAGTGCCGCCTGCTCGGGAAACGCGTGATTACCGCTACGGAGATGCTGGAATCGATGATTACGAATCCCCGCCCCACGCGCGCGGAGATTTCGGACGTGGCGAACGCCGTGTACGACGGCACTTCGGCTACGATGCTTTCGGGAGAATCGGCGGCGGGAAAATACCCCGTGCAGGCGGTGGCGGCGATGGCGAGAATCGCGGAGTACACGGAACGGGAAATCGATTACGTCTGCCGTTTCGAACGTTCGGATTTCCGCATCAAAAACACGGTGGACGCCATTTCCCACGCTACGTGCGGCATGGCGAACGACGTGCACGCGAAAGCGATTGTGGTGAACACGCTTTCCGGCAAAACGGCGCGCATGGTATCGAGGTTCCGCCCCGCGGCGGACATTGTGGGATTTACCACTTCGGAAAAAACGTGGCGGAAACTGGCGCTTTCCTGGGGAGTTACGCCGCAGCTTTCGCCCGTGTATGACGGAATCACTTCCATGTTTACCGCAACGGCGCAGGAAACGAAGAAACTGTTGGGGCTGAAAGCGGGAGATAAAATCGTTCTGACGGGCGGACTGACGGACGGCACTTCCGGCAACACCGATCTGGTGAAAATTCAGACGATGTAAATTTCTCCGGCATATCGGGACAATCGGAACTGTGCCGGGCGCTTCGGCCGCATCGCCGCCCGGCGTATTTTTTGCGAAGGGCAGGTCTGACGGATAATTGACGGATAATTGACGGATAAAAAATTCCGGCAGGCAGGGGAAAGACGAAACCTGTTTTTAAAAAATTTTCCGCGCCTGCCGTTTGCCCTTGACAAGCGCCGGAAAACATGCTATAATAGGCTTGTCTTTGGGGCGAGGCGAAATTCCTCACCGGCAGTGATAGTCTGCGACAATCGATTTTTAACGAGCCGCCACGCGCGGGGTAAAAAGAGATTCTGAATCGGTGCGATTCCGATACCGACGGTATAGTCCGGATAGGAAAAGATAGTTTTATATTTTTTTTGTATTTTTTTCGCTGCCAAGGGCGTATCTTTCGGCAGCGATTTTTTTATTTCGGGAGGCTTTTGTACCATGAACAAAACAGAGGAAAAACAACAAAAACAGCCGTTTTTTACGGCTTCCAGAATGGCGGCGATAGCGATTTTCGCGGCGATTTCGGGCGTTTTGTACGCCGTATCGTTTCCGATGCCCGTGGCGTTTGCGCCGTGGCTGGAATTCAACTTTTCGGACGTGCCCGTGCTGATCGGTTCGTTTGCGCTGGGCGCGCCGTCCGGGGCGATTATCGTGGCGCTGCGCACGCTGATTAAGATGCTGATTAAACCCACCACTTCGGCGTTTGTGGGCGAGGCGGCGGATATTTTATGCGGACTGGCGCTGGCGGTGCCCGCGGGGCTTTTTTATGCGAAAAAGAAAACGAAAGGCGGCGCGGCGCTGGCTTGCCTGATCGGCGGGCTGTGTTCGGTGGCGATGGGGGTGATAGCCAACCGTTTTATGATTATTCCCTGGTATGCGAAGCAGATGGGCATGAATACGCTTGTGAACATGCTGCTGGATTTGTACCCCGCATGCACGGAAGAAACGTTTTATAAGTTTTATCTGTGGCTTTCGGTGGCGCCGTTCAACGCGCTGCGCTGCCTGTTCGATTCGCTGATAACGTTTTCGGTGTATAAAAACGTTTCGGCGCTTCTGAAAAAAGCGGACGAAAAATACGGAAAGAAAAAGCCGACGGAAAAAATCGACGGCGAAATTGCGGAAAAAACGGTAGATAAAAAGCAGTATCCGCCGGAAGAGGAAGAAAAAAACAACGACGGAAACGAAAAACAGGCGTAAAAAAGCGAAAAATTCTTGCCAAATCGCCGCGCGGGTAGTATAATAAAGCTATGGCGAAATATATCTCGGAAAGCGCGGAGCAGACGCGCGAATTTGCAAAAAACTACGCGGCGAAGCTTCGCGGCGGCGACGTGCTGCTGCTGGACGGCGAAATGGGAGCCGGAAAAACGGTGTTCGTGCAGGGGCTTGCCGCGGGATTGGGCATTTCGGAACAGCCCACGAGCCCGACGTACGCGTACATGAACGATTACGACGGCAGGCTGTTCCATTACGATTGCTACCGCATAGAAACGCCCGAACAGGCGGAGCGGCTGGGACTTGCCGATTACTTCGATATGGGCGGTATCTGCGTGGTGGAATGGTGGCGGAACATTGCTCCGCTGTTGCCCGGAAACTGCAAACGCGTTTCCATTAAAAAAATCGGCGAAAACGCCAGGGAGATAGAATTTTGAAAAATTATCTTGCGGCGGATACCGCTTCGAAATACTTATGCGCGGTGCTTTGCTACCGCGGCAAAAAATACGAATTTTTCAAAGACGACTGCGCGATGCGCCATTCTTCCGAATTGATGCCCGCGGCGGACAAGCTTTTTAAAGAAGCGGGCGCGACTCCCGCGGAGATGGATTTTTTCGCGTGTTCGGTGGGGGCGGGCTCGTTTACGGGCATCCGCATCGGCATTGCGACGATGAAAGGGTTTGCGCTTGCCGCGGGGAAAAAGATTCTGCCCGTAACCACCTTCGGTTGCGCGGCATATAATGGGAAAGGAAAGAAAATCCTCTGCCTTTGCGACGCGCTGCACGCGCATTATTATGCCTGCGGCTATAACGAGGCGGGCGAAATAACGTTGCCGCCTTCGTATATTCCGGAAGAGGAGCTGCGCGCGCTGGCGGCGCAGGGGTATGAACTGCGCACGCTGGAAAACACGGATTTCCTGCCCGCGGACCTGCCCTGCGTACGAATCGATCCCGCAAAGGCGCTTGCAGCCGAAGCGGAGAAGCTGGCGGAAAACGAAGAGGATTTCAAAGAGCCCGCCGCGCTGTATATACGGAAATGTCAGGCGGAGATCGAAAAGGACGAACGCGCCGCGAAACAGCTTGCGGACGGCGACGCCGGGGCGGAAAAATGAACGGGATTACCTACAGGCGGCTGACGAAAAAAGACGTTTCCGCCGTGGAAAAACTGGAACGGGAGTGCTTTTCCGATCCGTGGTCGGAAGCCATGCTTACGGGGGCGTTCGGTTCGGAATTTTTCATCGGGTTCGGCGCGTTCGACGGGGATATGCCCGTTGGTTACGCGCTTGCGACGGCGGTGTACGAGGACGCGGAGACGGACGACATCGCTGTGAAAGAAAGCTATCGGCGGCGCGGCATCGGCGGGGAGCTTCTGAAACTGGCGGAAAGCGAGGCGGAAAAACGCGGCGCGATCCGCGCGTATTTAGAAGTGCGCGTGGGCAACGCGGCGGCGATTGCCCTGTACGAGAGCAGGGGGTATAGAAAATTGCGCGTTCGCAGGAAGTATTACCCGGACGGCGAGGACGCGTTTGTGATGAGCAAACGGCTGTTTCCGCCCGAAGAGGCGAAGCGGGCGGAAGCGAACGGGGAGGCGCTGTGAATTGAGAAAAGAGGACGTTTCTTTTATCCGCAAAGGCGAGGGAAAAGATCTGGTGTTTCTGCACGGGTATCTTTCTTCGAAAGAAGCGTTCTTGCCGTTTCTCGATTATTTTTCGGGGCGGTACCGCGTTACGGCGTTTGATTTTTGCGGGTTCGGGCAGAGCGAGCCGCTTACGTCGCCGTTTTCGGTGAGCGATTACGCGGCGTGGACGGGAGAGGCGTTTCGTTTGCTTGGCATTGAAAAACCGTACTGTATCGCGCATTCGTTCGGGTGCAGGGTGGCGGTGAAAATGCAAGCGATTGCGCCTTTCGGGAAAGAGATTTTCGATAAAATGATTTTTACGGGGCCGGCAGGATTGTTGCCGCGGCGGACGTGGAAATACCGGCTGAAAGTGAAGGCGTACAGGGCGGTGAAAAAATGGTTTCCCGCGTTGGCGGAGCGGAAGTTCGGTAGCGAGGAATACAGAAGTCTTTCGCCCGTGATGAAAGAAAGCTATAAAAAGATAGTGAACGAAGATCTGCGGGGGGATATTGCGAAGTTTTCGCCGCGGGCGCTGGTGATCGAAGGGACGGAAGACGCCGTTACCACGGCGGCGGAAGCGGAGGAGTACGCGGCGATTCTGCCGCGGGGCGGATTGAAATATATCAAGGGCGGGCATTTTGCCTTTGCCGAAAACGCGGCGGATTTTACGTTGGCTGCGGAGGAGTTTTTCGGATGAGTGAGCTTTTGAGTAGAATAGCGGTAACGCTTTTGGCTACGGCGCTGTATTTCGCGGCAGGCATACGTATGCTGGGTGCGATGCAGCAGTGCGGCTATAAAAACGCGCGCTTCCGCGCCTGGCTGAAACGGCGGGAGAATTTGTGGTACAACCGTTTGTGCCTGCTGTTTTTAATGCTGACGTTGACGTGCGCGCTGTTTTCGCTGTGTTTTTCGTTTCTCGGCGCGGGCATGGCAAAAACGATTTCTTTGGTACCGTTTACGTTTTTTTTGTTGCTGTTCTGCCTGACGGAATCGAAATCGCCCATGAAAGTGCCGTTCGTGCCCACGGGGCGCGCCAAGCGGTTGGCGGCGTTGCACGCGTTTGTGCTTGCCGTGGCGGTATATGCGATCGTCGCCGTGTTTTCGGCGCTGGAACAGGTGATTCCGGGCAGAATGTACCCGCTGTTTTCGTTGTTGCCCGTCTGCGCGGTGCCGCTGCTTCTGCCGCCGTTGTTCGAACTTTCCAACGCGGTTTCGTGTGCGTTTGAGTTGCCGAGAAACGCGAGATACGTGCGGCGCGCTTCCAAAAAGCTGAAAAAGGCGAGAGAGAACGGCTGCATCGTGATAGGGATTACCGGAAGTTACGGAAAAACGTCCGTGAAAAATATGCTTGCCGCGATTCTCGGCGAAAAATACCGCGTGTGCGCTACGCCGGAATCGTATAATACGCCGCTGGGCATAGCGAAAACCGTTGAAAGCGCGGCTTTTGACGGCGCGGAAGTGTTCATCGCGGAGATGGGTGCGGCGAAAACGGGGGATATTAAAGAACTTTGCGATTTATTTCCTGTGGATTACGGCGTATTTACGGGGGTGTGCAGGCAACATTCGGAAACGTTCGGCGGCGTGGAAGAGATTTTTGCGGAAAAGAAGATTTTAATCGACCGCGCGGAAAAGAAAGCGATTTGCGGGGCGGAAGTGTATGCGGATTTCGGCGATAAGCTTTCGGCGGAAGAGATGAAAAAATGCGTATTCGTGCCCGCGGGGGCGGTGTCGGACGTGGGCGGATTTCCGCTGAAAACCACGTTTAAGCTGAATTTGTGCGCGGGCGGAACAGTTGAAGAGAGGCGCGTGGAAATGCCCGTTCTCGGCAGAGGAGCGGCGGAAAACGCGGCGCTGGCGGCATATGCGGCGGCAGAGATCGGATTGAGCGCGGACGAGATTTTTAAGGGGCTGGCGCTGGCGAAACCGGTGCCGCACCGGTTGCAGCTCATCGAAGAAAACGGCGTGTACGTGCTGGACGACGGCTACAACGCCAGCGAAAAAAGCGCTGCGCAGGCGCTGGAAGTGCTGTCGGCGTTCGGCGGGCGAAAGTATGTGGTAACGCCGGGCATTGTGGAAACGGGGCTGGAAGATAAGGCGGTCAATCGTCCTCTGGGGGCGAAACTGGCGGCGTTCGACGGCGTGTTTATTCATGCGGGCGCCGAGGCGGTGAAAGAGGGATACCTGACGGCGGGCGGCAAGGAGGAGAATCTGCGTATTTACCGCACGCGCGACGAGGTGATTCCGCTGCTGGGCGAGCTGCTTGCGGCGGGGGACGCGGTGCTGTTTTTGAACGACGTGCCCGCAATATATTAACGCATTTGCATAATGCTTCGAGCGCGCACCTGAAGAGCGGCAATCAGGCGGCAATCATCAAATCTACCATTCGAAATACCAAAGCGGAAAAATTTTCAAAAAGCGCGGAGGTATTTTTTTATGGTTCGTAACGTGGCGGTGTTTTTCGGCGGGAAATCGGCGGAGCGGGAAATTTCGGTGCTGACGGGCGTGCTTGCCCTGAAAACGATTGACCCGGCGCTGTTTCGCGCGGTGCCCGTGTATATTCATTCCGACGGCGATTTTTATACTTCGCCCGAAATGTTCTCTTTGGACGTTTTCAAAGAACAGCCGTTGCCGTTACATACCTTTTCGAAGTGCTTTTTTCAAAGCGGCGAATTGTTGATGGTTCCGCCGAAAAAACATCGGGCGAAATCGCGCGTGAAAATTTCCGTCGCGCTGAATTGCTGCCACGGCGGCGCGGGCGAAAACGGCGGAATCGCCGCGCTGTGCGAGTTGTATAACATTCCTTCCGCTTCGCCGTCCGTGGCGGCGTGCGCTTTAAGCATGGATAAGGAACTGACGAAACTGTTTCTCCGCGAAATCGGCGTGCCCGTGCTGCCGTATGCCGCGTTGGAACGGCAGGAGTACGTGCGGCGGGGCGAAGCTGCGTTTGACGAAGCGAAAAAACTGGGATTTCCGCTGATCGTAAAACCGGCATGTTCCGGCTCTTCGATAGGCATTGCGACGGTTTATGAAGAATCGGCGCTGAAAAAGGCGGCGGAAGAGGCATTTTTGTACGGGGAAAAGTTAATATTCGAGCCGTATCTCGAAAACAAGGCGGACGTGAACTGCGCGGCGTACAGAAAGAAAGGCGAAATTATCGTGTCGCAGCCCGAAACGGCGTTTTCGGGCGGCGTGTACGGGTTTAAAGAAAAATACATGCAAGAAAAACAAAACGGCGGGGGTAGCGGCGCGTTGAACGCGGAAATTGCGGAAAAAATCAAGGCGTGCACGCGCGAAATTTATCGCCGTTTCGAAACGCTCGGCGTGATGCGCGCGGACTTTCTGGTAAGCGATGACGGCGTTTTTGCGGGAGAGATCAACGCCGTGCCCGGTTCTTTGGCGTATTATCTGTTCTGCGAGCGGCTGATCGACGGACGGAAGTTTTTGACCGACCTTCTGAACGAACCGTTTTTCGGTAATCGCAGGGAGCCGCTACTGCCGAAAACGGGAGTGCTGGCGGGCGTGCATACGGGAGGAAAGCGGGGCTTTGCCGGCGTACGTTTATAAGCTGCGACGATTCCGCGCGCTGCGGAAAGCGGCAGTCGCGCGTCCGTGCGCCGCGGGAGGCGGAATGTATACAAATCTTCGGGATTCGTTTAAAAAGTGAAAATTTCACTTATTTTTCACTGTAAAGTGTTACGTTTCGCGATAAATGTGTTTATAATTAAAGCAGATCCGAAAAGCGGGCGGAGTCTGCGGCGTTTTCGGACGGACGAAACGTACGGAGGGTGAAAAAATGAAGATACTTATTGTGGACGACGAGGAAATGATCCGCGGAGTGCTGCGCGAATACGTAGAATTCGAAGGAAACGAAGCGGACGAGGCTGCGGACGGCATGGAGGCGGTGAAAAAGTGCCGCGAAAACGATTACGACCTGATTCTGATGGACGTGATGATGCCGAAACTGGACGGTTTTTCCGCGGTGAAAGAAATCCGCAAGGATAAGGACGTGCCCGTGATTATGCTTTCCGCGCGCGGCGAAGAATACGACAAGCTGTTTGCGTTTGAAATCGGCGTGGACGATTACGTAACGAAGCCGTTTTCGCCCAAAGAGGTGATGGCGCGGATTCACGCCGTTACGAAGCGCAAGGCGGCGAAGAAGAAAGAGGACGAAAACCGCGTGCTGAAATTCGAAGGGCTGGAAATAGACATGGCGGGCAGAAACGTGTACGTGGACGGCGAAAAAGCGGTGCTCACCCCGAAAGAATATGAGCTTTTGTTTTATTTCGTGCGCAATCAGGGGTTGGCTTTGACGCGGGAAAAGTTGCTGTACGACGTGTGGGGATTCGATTTTTACGGGGACGACCGCACGGTGGATACGCACGTGAAAATGCTGCGCGGAAATTTAAAAGAATACAGAAAGTTTATCGTAACGCTCCGCGGACTCGGATATAAATTCGAAGTGCCCGCGGATCAGTAAAGCGTTCCGATAAAAAAGAAAAACGCCGCGGGAGATACGCGCGGCGGACGGGAAGCGAAAGATGCCGGAAAAGAGAAGGGCGGGAACGCCGCGTAACCCTAAGAAGGGCAAGGAAAAAAGAAGTATTTATTTCGTGCTGTGGGCGGTGTTCACGGCTTTTTCCTTATTGATCGTTTTGCTTTTCGGCGTATCGCAGAGCGTGGCGCTGAAACAATCGTACGAAAACGCGGCGATGAAAGAAACGTTTACGACGGGCAGCGCGGTGAAGGCGGAGTACGAGCGACTGGCGGACAGGTTCGGCGCGACGAGCGACCACGACGATTTTTTTCGCGCCGTTTCTTCGGAACGCAACGTTTGCGCGGCGCTGCTTGACGAGAACGGGGAGGTGATTTATCCCGTTTCCGGCGGCGACGTTATCAGCGACGGGGCGAAAGTCGCGGCGAAAGATCTGATACAGAAACTGAAAAACGGCGGGGCGCAGGGAGGAAACGTTTTCGAACTGGGCAAGACGGACGCGGAAGGCGTATACGTGGGCGTAACGAACGACGGGTATCTGCTGGTGAGCCGCAGGCTGGATATCAACAGCGCGATGATGCGGCAGCTGAACGGCAGAACGGTGCTGATTGCGGTGTTTGTGCTGGTGCTTTCGTTTGTGATTTCGGCGACGGTTTCGGGATTCCTCGTGCGGCCTCTGGCGGAGATGACGGAAAAGGCGAAGCGGCTGGCGGCGGGGGATTTTTCGGTGGACTTCCGCGGACAATCTTCGTACGGAGCGGAAACGGACGCGCTGGCGGAAACGCTGAACTTCGCGCGCGACGAAATTTCCAAAGCCGATTCGATGCAGAAAGAACTGATTGCCAACGTTTCGCACGATTTCAAAACGCCTCTGACGATGATTAAGGCGTACGCTTCGATGATACAGGAAATTTCGGGCGGCGACCCCGTGAAGCGCGAAAAGCACGCGCAGGTGATTATCGACGAAGCCGACCGGCTGACGGAACTGGTAACGGACGTTCTGGACCTTTCGAAAATTTCTTCGGGCGTGAACGAAATCAAAAGAGAGACGTTCGATTTATCGGCGTTTACGGCGCAGGTGCTGGAAAAATTCGGGTATCTTGCGGAAACGCAGGGGTATGTGTTCGAAACGCATATCGAACGCGGATTATACACCGATGCGGACCGCGTGAAAATAGGGCAGGTGATTTATAACCTTGTGGGCAACGCCGTGAATTATACGGGCGCGGACAAGCGGGTAATCGTGGCGTTGCGGCGGGAAGAAAACGAGATTCTGTTTTCGGTGAAAGATACGGGCGCGGGCGTGAAAAAAGAAGAACTGCGCGATATCTGGAACAGGTATTACCGTTCGAAAGAGGCGCATAAACGCCCCGTGAAAGGTTCCGGGTTGGGGCTTTCGATTGTGCAGACGGTGCTGGAAAAGCACGGGTTCCGTTACGGAGTAAATTCGGAAGAGGGTAAAGGCTGCGAATTTTACGTGCTGTTTCCGCTACTGTGATAAAGAAGTTTCCGGCTGTTGGAATGGCGGGCGGAAGAAACTTTGTAACCGTGTTTTTTTGCCGCCGCGGAAAATTACCGTCGGTGCGGACAGACGAATTTAAGAGACTCCGGGAAAATCCGTTACGAAACGGGTGAAACCCGTTGATTTTTTTTACGTTTTTTGTTATACTGATTGCACAGCGTTATTTATGCGGAGAAATTTATGGCGACAGGCATGTTCACCGACAAGGTGAAAATTACAATCAAGGCAGGCGACGGCGGCGACGGAATGAATTCGTTCAAAGCCTTTAAAGGCAAGCCCGCGTGCGGGCCCGACGGCGGCGACGGCGGCAAGGGCGGCGATATTTATTTTGTGGGCGACAAGGACATGACCGACCTTTTTTCGTTCCGTTTCAAATCGAAATTCGAGGCGGGCGACGGCGAACGCGGCGGCACGAACCGTTGCAGCGGCAAGGGCGGCGCGGACGTGGAAATCGCGGTGCCGCTCGGCACGCTGGTGAAGGACGGAGAGACGGGTAAAATCGTTTGCGACGTGTTTTCGGACGGCGAAAAAATTCTTGTGGCGCGCGGCGGCAACGGCGGCAAAGGCAACGTACGCTTTACCACGGCGCGGCGGCACGCGCCAAATTTCGCGCAGAAAGGCGAGCGCGCTTTTCCGCATACCGTGATTCTGGAAATGAAAGTGATAGCGGACGTGGGGCTTGTGGGCTTCCCGAACGTGGGAAAGAGCACGCTGCTTTCGAAGATTTCGGCGGCGAAACCGAAGATTGCCAACTATCATTTCACCACGCTTTCCCCCAACCTCGGCGTGGTGCGCTATTACGACGATACGTTTGTGGCGGCGGATATTCCGGGGCTTATCGAGGGCGCCGCGAAGGGCGCGGGGCTGGGGCACGACTTTTTAAAGCACATCGAACGCACGCGTATGCTGTGCCACGTGGTGGATATTTCCGGCTGCGAGGGGCGCGACCCGATAGAAGATTTCAGGCAGATTAACGCGGAGCTGAAAGAATACAGCGAGAAGCTTGCGGGACTTACGCAGGTGGTGGCGTGCAACAAGTGCGACGTGCCGGGCGCGAAAGAAAACCTTGCGGCGTTTAAGAAAAAATTCGGCAGAAAGTATAAAATTTTTCCGATTACGGCGGTATCGGGCGAGGGAACGGAAGCTTTGATTTCGGGCATTTTCGAAATTTTGAAAACGCTGCCGCCCGTGCAGCCCGTGCCGGTGGAAGAAGAGTTCGAATACGCTTCCGGCGGCGAGCTGACCTACGAAATCGTGCGCGACGAGAACGGCGCGTTTGTGGTGATCGGCGGTTTGATCGATATGCTTTGCCGCAACGTGGTGCTGAACAATCCCGATTCCATGCAGTATTTTCAGAAAGTGCTTCGGCTTCGCGGCGTGATTTCCGCTTTGAAAGAGGCGGGCTGCAAAGAGGGAGATACCGTGTCGATCGGGGACGTGGAGTTTGACTTTGTGGAATAAATACGCATTCGTATAATAGCGCATCTTGCGGCTTCATCTGCGTGCGCCCTTGCTCATTTACGATTTGTAAAATCGCGGCGGTCGTACTCGATAAATCTCGCAATCTGTACCATTCTCCGAATGCTTGGCGCACGTGGTTGCGCCCGTACTCGCGCTTCTTGTCTTGCTTGCTTCTGATGTGCGCTGTAACTTGGGCGTTTAAAATAAGGCAATAAATCAGCCCCCCTTTTCATTTTTTCTCTTGGGGGGGAGAAAAGCGCGAAAATTTTGTCAGCCTTGGCTCAAGGCTTCCCCTTGGGGGAAAGCTGTCAACGAAGTTGACTGATGAGGGGCAGTTTCAAATTCGATATGGTTTTTTTATGGCAGAAAACAAAAAGCAACTTTTTTCAACAAACAAAGGAAAAACAACAATATGATTACAAGAGAAACGATTACAAGTAAACAAAGAAGCAAAATGAAGGCGATGGCGTCCACCATTTCGCCGATTGCGCAGATAGGCAAGGGCGGAATTACCGACAATCTTTTAAAAACGCTTTCCGACGCGCTGGAAGCGCGCGAGCTGATTAAGGTGAACGTGCTGGAAACGGCGGACGACGACGCGGTGAATCTTGCCGAAAACGTAGCCGACCTTCTGGGGGCGATTCCCGTGGCGGTGATCGGCAGAAAAGCGATTTTCTATCGGCGTTCTTCGCGCGACGGGTTTGTTCACCTTGAATTTTAAACGGCGTTTTGCGTTTAAGTTTTCGGAAATCGCATTATAAATATAGTGAAATTTTTATGCGTTGCCGAAAAGTTCGGCAAAAAGGCGGAGATGAAATGTCGGAAGAAATGAAAAAAGAAGAAAATAAATCGTGCGGCGGCTGCGAAAAACAATGCGGCGGTGCGGGTAAGGAAGAAGTCGTTTGCGAAAACACGCAGAATACGGAAACGGCGGAAAACGAAAAGAATTCGTGCTGCGGCAAAAAGCAGGCGGACGGAACATGCGAAAAACACGAGGAGTGCGCTGACGCGGAGATGAAAAACGAAAAAGGCGAGAAATGCGAAAAGAAGAAGAAACTTTTCGCCGAAATCGACGAGCTGAAAAAAGAGGCGGAAGAAAACAAGCGTAAATGGTACGCCGTTACCGCCGAATACGAAAATTATCGCAGACGTACGGAAAAACAGTCGGCTACGCGCTATGCGGAGGGCAGAAACGACGTGGTGGCTGCGCTGTTCCCCGTGGGGGATAATCTGGAACGCGCCCTGTCTTCGTGCAAGGACGAGCAGACGAAAAAAGGCTTGGAAATGGTGCTGAAAAGCTTTGAAAAAGTGCTGGCGGACGAGGGCATAGAAGCGATAGATCCGACGGGAAAAGCGTTTTCCGCCGACGAAGCGGAGGCGATTATGGCTGTGCCCGCGGAAAACGGCGAAGAGAGCGGCACCGTGAAGCAGGTGTACCTGAAGGGGTATAAGAAAGGCGATAAAGTGCTTCGTTACGCGCAGGTGATCGTGATTTCCTGATTGCGTTTGTATTGCAGCGCGGCTTGCGTAAAGATTTAAAAAGGCTGTAAAAATCAACAAAAAAGTTAGACTGTAAATCTATCCGTAAAAGATAGATTTACAGTCTTTTTCAATTTTTGACGCCGAAAAACCTATATCGTCATACCTCTGTCGTCTGTTGCGCCGACGCTTTTTCCGCCGGGAAAAGCAGGAGAAACAGAGAAAAAAAGCTTTCTCCGAATAGTTCGATGCAAAGCAGACGTGTCCTGCAAGGCAGTGAGTAAACTTTTAAACGTTAATGCAACAGTCCGTTGCAAGGCGGACGATGTTCCCAAGGCAGGTTAGTCGAATTTCAACGCTAAGGCAACAGTCCGTTACGAAACGGACGATGTTTTCAAGGCAGGTTAGTCGAATTTCAACGCTAAGGCAACAGTCCGTTACGAAACGGACGATGTTTTCAAGGCAGGTTAGT
>ENA-ORIC01000485-ORIC01000485.1-human-gut-metagenome-genome-assembly--contig:-NODE-485-length-50902-cov-3.887693_pt1 | contig 50902 bp, 41 predicted proteins | sample MGYA00243023_ERZ508732 | MGnify/ENA primary metagenome ERZ508732 (study PRJEB26277, sample SAMN04329767) | human gut metagenome | biome: human-associated habitat | host: Homo sapiens | place: USA... | reverse complement strand
GTGATGACGTCCTGTTTTGTCTGGCTTCGACCTTTTTCCTGTGGCGGGATGGCAATATTGCGAAGGTAACAAACTACATGGGCATTCAAGGCTCTTACCAGGACCCTCCGTCGTTCCGCCCTTATATGAACTACTTTCCGGTTGCCGAGGGCATGACTATAAAAGGTGCTGTCCTCGTCTGTGCAGGCGGTGCGTTTCAGTTCCGCAGCGACCGGATGGAGGAAGGAAGCCTTGATTTGGCACGAGCCGTCCGCTTCGTTCGCCGGCATGCAGCCGACTACGGAATAGACCCGAATGATATCGCTACCGTGGGATTTTCTGCCGGAGGTATTCTCTGCGGCGACGAAGTGCTCAATTTCGACGGACTGGTGAACGGTACGGCTCTTGCCTCCGACTACCATCCCGATGCGCTCGACAAGGTATCTGCCGATGTTTGCACCATCGGCATGATTTACGCTTTCTACGGCCGGCTGAGTGTGGCATCGACCGATGTGGAGAAATTCCGGGCTGCCAAGATTCCGCCCACGTTCTTCGCCTACGGTACGCGAGATCCGTTCTACCGTCAGTTCCAGGCGTGTGCCGATGCCGTGCGCAAAGCGGGTGTCGAAGTGGAGCAACACGAATACGAAGGTCTTCCGCACGGTTTCGGATATACGCATGAAGCGTGGATGATTAGTTTCGATAGTTGGATGACTGAAATTATGGCCAATAATTAACGATTAAAAATATGAAAACAAAACTGATTACCTTATTTGCCGTTATATTATGCTGCATGACAGCGACGGCACAAAGTGCTCCCGTGAAAGAGCAAACCGGAAAGAAAATCCTTGTCGCTTATTTCAGTTGGGGTGGCAATACACAACACGTAGCGGAACATATTGCCTCGCTGACAGGCGGCACGCTATTCCGCATTGAACCGGAAAAACCGTACCCCGTCGAGTACAAACCCTGCACGGAGGTAGCGAAAAAGGAAAAGGAATCGGACGCCCGTCCCGCCATTAAAAACAAGGTCGAAAACTGGGAGGGGTACGATACGGTATTTATCGGATGCCCCGTGTGGTGGTGGACTGCCCCGATGATTATCAACACCTTTACGGAGAGCCACGATTTCAAGGGAAAGACGGTTGTGCCGTTCTGTACATACGCTTCGACCTATCGCGACGAAACATTGGCACGCATCGTCGAACTGACTCCCGATGCCAAACATTTGCAAGGCTTCGGTGCGGTGGACCGGGATACGGAAGGCGTCGAAGAATGGCTACGGACGATAGGTTCCATCCGATAAGCCGTTGGAATATCGTTAAAACGGTAAAACTCGCAAACGTATAGTGGCGTTTGCGAGTTTATTTGTATTTTTACAGGCGGAAATCAAACAGTCACGACATGGAATACCAAAAAGGTATCATCGTCGCCGACAAATTGGGCATTGTGGGTACGGATTCCGGGGAGGAATATCTGGCACATCTGCTCTGCTTGGGTGGGTCGTGCCGTTACCGTTTCAATGAGCGGGATTTCGAGTTGCACGCCGGAGATTTGTCTATTATCCGCAAACGAAAAATGGTCGAGAAGGTAGAGCCTTCGGATGACTTCCGGTGCAAGATAATTTATGCCGCGCCCGGGTTCATTGAGTTGTGCACGCCGCAGAGCAATTACGGTATGAAAGGCTCGCTGGCACTGTTTCTCAATCCCGTAATGCACCTCACTCCGGAGCAACAAATCGTCTGCCGTCGGGATTTCGAGTTACTGGAATTGCGCATCGCCGACGTTGGGCACCGGTTCTATCATGAAACGCTTATCAACGCTATGCAGGCGGCCATCCTCGATTTCTTCGACTTTCACGCCAGTCTCTACGGACAAAGCGATATTTCGACGCAGAGCGCCTCCATCATGAACCGTTTTCTGAAAATGCTGGAAGAGGGAACATACCGTGAGCACCGGGAAGTTTCCTACTATGCCGACTGTTTGTGCGTGACATCGAAGTATCTGTCGGAGGTGTCGAAAAAGGTCAGCGGATATGCCGCCAACTACTGGATCAACCGCTATACGATTCTCGATATTTCGCGTTTGCTGCGCGACAAATCATTGTCGTTCGTCCAGATTTCCGATATGTTCGGGTTCTCGTCGCCTGCCTATTTCAGTCGTTATGTGCAACAGAACCTCGGTCTCAACCCGACAGAGTACAGGAAGTAATCATCCGTCAATTCTTGCATAATCGGTAAAAATTGCAGTTTTTACCGATTTTTTTATATCGCCGTTTCTCTGCCCTCCCGCTACCTTTGCAAGGTAACAATTAAGAATCAGAGCGATATGAAATCATTGGTCATTACAGCATTCCTTTTTTTAACGTTATCGGTCGGAGCAAAGGCCCAGAAGGACGTAAAAACATTCCTCCGGCCTTATCTGCCGGGCGAAAACATATCCTCCAATCCCCATTTTACGGGCGAAGAGTGGTTTGCGCCGTTGAGCGACGAACAATACCGCGAAGCCACGATTGGATCGGAAAGCCGTCATGCAGAGGCCGACAAGGCATTGACCGTCCGCGAGCAAGCTATCGTAGCGGTAGCATCCTATACCGGTAACGGCGATTTGGAACATCTGAAACCGGCACTCATCGAAGCATTGGAGACCGGTATGACCATCAATGAAATAAACGAGGTGTTGATTCATGCCTACGCCTATTGCGGATTCCCTCGCAGCCTGCGGGCTATCCAGACCTTTATGCAGGTGGTGGACGAACGCAAAGCAAAGGGGATAAACGACCCTGTCGGGCGAGAAGCCGCTACCGTTGCGGACGACAGAAGTCGTTACGAGCGTGGTCGTGATGTGCTTGCCGAAATATCCGGTGTGCCTGCCGATGCTCCTAAAACAGGCTATGCGGTTTTTGCCCCCACTATCGAGCGATTTCTTAAAGAACACCTTTTTGCCGACCTCTTTGAGCGTGACTTGCTGACCTATCGTGAACGCGAACTCGCTACGGTATCCGTTCTTGCCGGAGTAGGCGGTGTGGAACCGATGGCATCCGGGCACATGGCTATTTGCCTGCATCTGGGTATCACTGCCGAACAGCTTTCGGCGTTGTTGAATATGGTGGAGACGAATCTCGGCAAAAGCTATTCGGAACCGCTGCGAGGAGTGTTAAGTCGACTGACCGAAAAGAGAACGAGTTTGGAAACGAATTGACGACAGAATAATTCTACGTTTATAAATGTAAATTTCTGCCTCCGGCGATGTCCAACAGTTCGGAAGTTATCCCTTGTTGTCTTAACTTATTATACTCCAATTGCAACTTACCCAATAATTTCACGGCATTATCATTGGCCATCTGCATCGCTAAAATGCGGGCCGCCTGCTCGGAAGTTTTATTTTCCACCCACATATTGTACATCAAAGCACGCATCATCAAAGGATATAGCATGGCCAACACCTGTTCGCATCCGGGTTCATAAATATACCACGGATCGGGCCGGCCTGTTATTTCGATGTGTTCTTCCAATTCAACGGTAACGGGCAAGAAAGGACGTAATCGAATAATTTGTACGCCTATACTTTTATAATGTGCATAAATCACTCCTACCTGATCGTATTTCCCTTTCAAAAAATCGGCCATCAGCTCATCGGCCAATTCACGGGTAGCCGACATATAGTCTTTCTTTTCAAAAGCTTCGGGATATCGAGCCAAGCGAATACCTTCTATCCGTTTCACCTCAGCCAGTATTTTCTTCCCGACCGGAAAAACAGTGATTTCCCGGATACCCCGTTTCTGATAAGCCTGTACTTCCTCCACCAATTTTTTATATAAATTGATATTGAAAGCTCCGCACAATCCATCGTCGGAAGCAAAAATAACAATAGCCACCTTCTTTACCTGGCGCTTCACTGTCAATGGCGACTGAAACTCACAACCGGATTTTTCAATATGGGCATATATTTCCCATAACTTCCGGCGATAAGGCTCGGCCTGAAGTAACTTGTTCTCGGCCTTTCTCAACCGGGCAGAAGAAATCATCTTCATTGCTCCGGTAATTTTCTGAGAGGAATGGACAGAATTGATCCTTCCTTTCAGTTCACGCATCGTTGCCATTCTTCTCTTTTTTACTTATCTACAAATTCTTCGGTTTGTTCGGTTTGTTTCACGGGTGCAGCAAATTTATCGGCTACTTCCTTAGCCACTTCCTCCAACAAAGCAGCGACGACTTCGTCCAGACGTCCCACCTTCAATTCATCCAACACTTCTTTCCGGTAACGTACCCGAAGAATATCGAGAAAATATTTCTCAAAATCGCCGACATGTTTTAAAGGTATCCGTTGTAACAAACCCTGGGTTCCGCAATAAATAATAGCAATCTCTTCTTCTACAGGCATCGGGGCATATTGAGGTTGCACCAATAGGCGGGCATTTTTTTGTCCTTTATCGATTACCATCTGAGTGACCGGATCCAAATCTCCTCCGAATTTGGAGAACGACTCGAGTTCCCGGTATTGAGCCTGATCGATTTTTAAGGTTCCGGCAATTTTTTTCATCGCTTTCACCTGAGCATTTCCTCCTACCCGCGATACTGAAACGCCTACATTGATTGCCGGCCGGACTCCTTCGTTAAACAGAGAAGTTTCGAGGAATATCTGACCATCCGTAATCGAGATGACATTCGTCGGAATGTATGCCGACACATCGCCGGCCTGAGTCTCGATAATCGGTAAAGCGGTCAGTGATCCTCCGCCTTTGATCACCGGTTTCAACGGTTCGGGCAAGTCGTTCATCGCCGAAGCCACCTCATCGTTGGATATAATCTTGGCCGCCCGTTCAAGCAAACGGGAGTGCAAATAAAAGATATCCCCCGGATAAGCCTCTCTACCCGAAGGTCTGCGCAAAATCAAAGAGATTTCCCGATAAGCTACAGCCTGCTTCGACAAATCATCGTATACGACCAGCGCATGCCTCCCGCTATCCCGGAAATATTCTCCGATCGTCGCTCCGGCAAAAGGTGCATAATAACGCATGGCAGCCGAATCGGACGCATTGGCAGCCAATACTACCGTGTAGTCCATCGCTCCGTGAGTTTTCAATACGTTGACCAAGGCTGCCACAGAAGAAGCTTTCTGACCGACAGCGACATAAATACAATAAACCGGTTTACCCTGCCGGTAATTTTCACGTTGATTCAATATGGTATCGATAGCGATAGCCGTTTTTCCGGTTTGCCGGTCACCGATAATCAGTTCCCGTTGTCCCCTTCCGATAGGTACCATCGAATCCACCGCTTTAATCCCTGTCTGCAAAGGTTCTTTAACAGGCTGCCGATAAATTACCCCGGGAGCCTTTCTTTCCAAAGGCAGCTCCAACAGATCGCCGGTAATCGGCCCTGCCCCGTCGATGGGTTCTCCCAGTGTATCGATTACCCGTCCCAACAATCCTTCTCCCACATGAATAGAAGCAATATGCCCGGTGCGTTTAGCCGTAAAATTCTCTTTCACACGATCTCCCAAATTCAAAAGCACGACTCCAACCTGATCTTCTTCGAGGTTCATGGCAACTCCCCTTACCCCATTTTCAAATTCGATCAGTTCGCCGGAAGTTACATTATCCAGCCCGAATACATTGGCTACGCCATCTCCCACCTCCAATACGGTTCCAATTTCTTCAAATTCAGCTTTCAAATCAACGTTATCCAGTTGTTGCTGAAGAATATCTGATGTTTCACTTGGTTTTATCATAATCTAATCATTTATACTTATCCTCTCCTATTTCAATTGCTTTGCGATTTTTTTCAACTCTCCGCCTACTGAATAATCGAGCTGCATGGAATTTACCCGGAGTACAAAGCCCCCGATAATAGCCGGATCTACCTTTTCGACAAATTCGATCTGTCTGGAAGTCCGGTCCGTCACCAGTTTTTTTATCCGGTCCAGCGTCTCCTGCTTCAAAGCAACCGCCGTGATAATCTTTATTCGTCCGATCTGGTACACCTTCCGGTATAACTTCTGGTACATCAGACAAATAGAGCGGATATACATCTCGCGGTGATTTTTTATCAGCAAACGGATTCCCCGCAGATACAACGTTCCGGGTTCGATCCCGATAGCGATCGTCAACAATTGTTCTTTATCCCGGGGAGACAATATCGGATTCAGTAATGCCTTATGTAAATCGGGATGGGAAATATAATTTTGTTCGAAGGTCTTCATTTTTTGATATACCTCTTCCGCAGCATTATATTTCTGTGCTACTTTCAGCATAGCCAAAGCGTATCTCCGTGCTATTAAACCTTCATCCATATCATTACAGTTTCTGAGCTGATTCCAGCTCATCCAACATTCGATCCACCAATTCTACCTGAGCAGTATCTTTCGACAAATCTTTTCTCAATACTTTCTCCGCGATCTCGAGTGACAAACGGCTCACCTGTCGCCTCATTTGTTTTTCGGCCTCCCGTTTAGCCTGTTCCATAGAAGCTTTTGCCTCTTCCATCATCTTCCGGACTTCATCGGCAGCTTCTTTTTTTGCGTTCTCGATCATCTCCCGTTTCATCCGTTCGGTTTCCTGTAAAGCAGCCAATTGTTTTCTATGGGCTTCGGCCAGCATCTCTTCCACTTTTGTTTCCACTTCGTCCAGCCGTTGTTTTGCCTCGCGGGTAAATTTCACCCCACTATCGATAAAATCCGCTCTTTGTTCTATACTTCGGATAATCACGGGCCAGGCATATTTAGCCAGGATAGCCAGAATGATCAGAAAGACCACCAGCATCCAGAATACCAACCCGATCTCCGGTTTAAAGAGTCCCATAAACGATTATATAAACAAGGCCAACAAACATACAATGATAGCAAACAAAGCGACTCCTTCAATCAAAGCAGCGATCACGATCATATTCGTACGAATATTCCCGGTCTGCTCGGGTTGGCGGGCAATAGCGTCCATGGCATTCGCCCCGATCTTCCCAATACCTATACCTGCACCGATAGCAGCTAACCCTGCGCCGATGGCAGCACCGACTTTTGCCAGACTCATTCCGGCAGCGACCTGTAATAAAATCATACTTAACATAGCTTTTCAATTTTAAAATTATTCTATTTTATATTATTTTACTTTGTTCATTTCTCATGCCGGGCCCCGGTTTCCGCAGGTCTTGCCAAAGAAATAAAAATGGCAGACAACAACATAAATACATAAGCCTGTATGAAGCAAATCAACAAATCGATAAATCCCATAAATACAGCAAACACAACGGCAATCACGGTCGAAGTCCCCATAATCACAGGTCCCATCGCTGCAAAAATGAAAATCAGGGAAATCAGAACCAAAGTAATCAAATGTCCACCGAGCATATTGGCAAACAACCGGATCATCAAAGCAATCGGTTTGGTAAACACACCGAAAATCTCGATGACAGGCATCATCGGAACCGGACATTTCAACCAGGTCGGCACTTCGGGCCAAAAAATATCTTTCCAATATCCCTTACGTCCTGAAAAGTTGACTACGACAAAAGTACACACAGCCAACACTAAAGTGACAGACATATTTCCGGCCAGATTGGCACCTCCCGGAAAAATAACAATCAAGCCCATCAAATTCATCAAGAGAATAAAGAAAAATAAGGTCAGCAAATACGGTCCGAAACGCCGGGCATCTTTCCCTAAAATCGGTACAATCAACTCCTCATACAACATACCGACTCCAAATTCCATCATTCCTTTTACACGCCGCGGCGCTTCATACGGTTTCTTCTTATACCACCGGACCAATGGAAAGACGAGCCAACAAAGCAGTAAAGCACATATAAATAAGGCCAGTACATTTTTAGTGACCGAAAAATCCCAGGGCCGGTAAATATGGCCGGAAGCATTCCGGGCAATCACTTTTCCCTCGTATTCTCCCTCACCGGCAATATAAAAACCTTCATATTCCTGTCCGCCGGCTAATTTCGCAGAACTGAACACATGCCATGCTCCTTCTTCATCCCTGACAATCACGGGTAACGGGATATGCAAATTCCAGACATTCCATCCGTATTCATCTCCCAGATGTTCGAATATCGACTTTTGGGGATTGAATGATTCTGCTGCTGTTTCGTCTGCCTTTACCCATTGACCGGCCAGCAGGAATAGACTCAGTCCTAACAGATACCTGATTAATTTCATATTTTACTTCGTTTCAGAAATTACAAGTGTTACCGGCTAATTAATACAAACGACAATCCGATTATCCAATACTTCGACAACTCCCGAATCGATCGTCAGTTGCTTTTCTCCTCCTCCTGTATCATAAACCACATTTCCATGCGTGAGTGTGGAAATCAGGGGGGCATGTTGTTCCAAGATAGTAAAAGTTCCCAGGGAACCGGGTAAAGTCACCCGTTGTACATTCCCTTTAAACAACACTTTTTCTGCAGATATTATTTCCAGTCTCATAGTTATACAAATTACAAATTTCCAACCTAACAAGTCTCCAGTTCTTCGCTTTCTTCCCGCCTATAACCTGCCTATAGCTTTTTGCCTTTCACTTTACCGCCTCTTTCATCATCTTCTTCCCTTTTTCGATCACATCCTCGATGGTTCCGGCATTCATAAAAGCCTGCTCGGGATACTCGTCCATTTCTCCGCTGAGAATCATTTTAAAACCCCGGATCGTTTCTTCGAGGGGGACCATAACTCCCTGCAATCCGGTAAATTGTTCTGCCACATGAAACGGTTGTGAAAGATAACGCTGAGCACGCCGGGCACGGTTTACCACCAATTTATCACTATCCGAAAGTTCATCCACACCGAGAATTGCAATAATATCCTGCAATTCCTGATAATGCTGTAACAATTCGATGACCTGCTGGGCCGTATTATAATGTTCCTCCCCGACAATATTCGGATCGAGGACACGGGAAGAAGATTCCAGCGGATCCACTGCGGGATAAATACCCAGTTCGGTAATCTTCCGGCTCAGTACGGTTGTCGCATCCAGGAAATTGAAAGTCGTTGCCGGTGCGGGGTCCGTCAAGTCGTCGGCAGGTACATAAATAGCCTGTACCGAAGTGATAGAACCATATTTAGTAGAAGCGCTCCGCTCCAGTGTCGGCTGATATCCAACAGCCGAAGGCATACGGCCCCACAAGGCCGACACTTCCGAACCCGCCTGAGTAAACCGGAAAATATTATCGATAAAAAACAGGATTTCCTTTCCTCCTTCGTTAGAATCCCGGAAAGACTCGGCTACTGTCAGTCCCGACAAGGCCACCCGTAAACGTGCTCCGGGGGGCTCGTTCATCTGTCCGAACACCAGGGTAGCTTGTGACTGACTCACCTGTTCCATATCCACGCTTTTCACGTCCCATTTCCCTTCATTCATCTCTTCCTGAAAACGTTCACCGTATTTCACTACTCCCGATTCGATCATTTCCCTCAGCAAATCGTTTCCTTCACGAGTCCGTTCACCGACTCCGGCAAACACGGAATATCCATTATGCCCTTTGGCAATGTTATTGATCAATTCCATGATCAACACCGTTTTCCCGACTCCGGCCCCACCGAACAAACCGATTTTTCCTCCTTTGGAATAGGGAGCCAATAAATCGATCACTTTGATACCGGTCAGCAAAAGCTCCTGAGTCGTCGTTAAATCTTCGAATCTCGGCGGTTCCCGATGAATAGACAACGTATCGGTATAATCCAGTTTTCCCAATTTATCGATAGCATCTCCGGTGACATTCAATAACCGTCCCTTGATTTGTTTTCCCACCGGCATCGTCAGTGTACGTCCCAAATCCCAGGCTTTCATGCCCCTGCGCAACCCATCGGTCGTATCCATCGCAACACAACGGACAGTATCTTCGCCGATATGCTGTTCAACCTCGATAATCAATTTTTCGCCATTATCCCGTTCTATCCGTAAAGCTTCATAAATAGGAGGCAAATCCTCTCCGTCCTTTTCAAAAATGACATCCACAACAGGTCCGATCACCTGTGTTACATATCCAAACTTCTCTGCCATAATATTGATTTTCATTAATTATTTAACAATTTCCGAATCAGCCTTACCTCCCCTGTTTATCCACTTGCGTGCATATCCCTTTTTGTCACCGATTCTCAGAACGAACTACACATACTTCACCTTCCCCTGATTTGTGTAGAACCAGGTTTTTCCTCTTTTAACGAGAATGCTAAATGATAAGTTTCCCTAAAAAGTACAAAAGAAAACTCTTGTCGTGCCAGACAGATAACATCCTCATCCATTCGGAGGCATACCACATCTGCAAACGCATAGGCACATGAATTTTCTGGACACCGTGCAGAATTTTATAAGATAAAATATTCCAGCTTTGATCACTCCCGGCCGATAAATCGATTTGAGTAGCCGGATTCAAAACCTTCAGATACAGAAAATACGGAATGTAGTTGGTTTTTAAATCTGAAGACGGAACTTCTACCAGGACAGACTCATTCACAATCCCTTCTTCGACAGTATAGTCTGTCAAGCTTTCTTCCCTGTCGATTGCCGACCCCTTTGTCCACAAAAGAAGAAACAATACCCCATATATCAGTAGAAACTTCATCGCTTTCAAAAATAAACTATTTTTTCATCACTAACAACTAATAACAAAAATAATGCCACAAAAAAAACGGAATGTCCCTTCTTAGTTGCCCAACTTCCATTATCTTTGTATTGGAATTAACTTGGACACAGAATGTTAAAACAGTCCCAGAGATTAAACCATTAATTATTTATAAAAATCGTATCTTTGAAGCGAAATTTGAGTGATATAAATTATGAGATTTGACGAAGTAAATTTAGACGAGAACGTACTGCAGGGAATAGAAGCTATGAACTTTCAGGAGATGACTCCAGTGCAAGAACAGACCATTCCGGTCATATTAGAGGGGAAAGATATCATCGGATGCGCTCAGACCGGAACCGGTAAAACGGCAGCTTACACCTTACCTCTACTCAGCCGTTTAGTCGCAGAGGGTAACCCCGACAATCATATCCGCGCAGTCATCATGGTACCTACCCGGGAATTGGCCCAACAGATCGACATGCAATTCGAAGGTTTTTCTTATTTTCTCCCCATTTCGACGACCGTAGTCTACGGCGGAGGAGACGGAGCCGGCTGGGACCAGCAAAAGAAGGGTTTATTAATGGGAGCGGATGTGGTGATCGCCACTCCGGGACGTTTATTATCACACATCGCCAATAGCGGTATCGATCTTTCACAGGTCAGCTACTTCATTCTGGACGAAGCCGACCGGATGCTGGACATGGGTTTTTTCGACGATATCATGCAAATAGTCAAACAGATGCCGACAAAACGTCAAACAATTCTGTTTTCAGCAACTTTACCACCGAAAATCCGGCAGTTAGCCAAACAGATACTGAAAGATCCGGCAGAGATCAATATCGCCATTTCCAAACCGAACGAAGCGATTATCCAATCGGCTTATATCTGTTATGAGACGCAGAAAATGGCTATCATCCAGGAGCTATTCAGTAAACCCAACCGTAAAAAAACCATTATCTTCTCTTCTTCCAAGCAGAAGGTAAAAGATCTGGCCTATTCTTTAAAGCGCATGAAACTCAATGTTGCAGCCATGCATTCCGATCTGGAACAGGAACAACGGGAAGCGGTGATGCTCGACTTTAAAAACGGGAAGACCGACATTTTAGTCGCAACCGATATTGTTGCCCGGGGCATCGATATCGACGACATCGGTCTGGTCATCAACTACGACGTTCCCCACGATCCGGAAGATTATATCCATCGCATCGGCCGTACAGCCCGGGCGAATGCAGATGGTGTAGCCATTACTTTTGTCTGCGAACCGGAACAGGGTAAATTTCATAAAATCGAAGAATTTATAGAAAAAGACATCTATAAAATTCCGTTACCACCGACTGTAGGTCCTGGCCCTGTCTATAACCCACAGGCATTCGAGCGCCGTCCGAGAGGAAAATTCAAAAACAATCGCCCGGGAAGGAAACGTCCTTATACCCGGAAGAAGAATTTCAATAAACCGGAAAATTAAAGAGAAAAGGAACGCTGATTGGCGCAACTTCGGTTCCGAAAACAAAATATAAATGGTGAACTTCAGCTCCGCCAATCAGTATCAGACAAGCCTCCCGATCATTCCGAATTCATGCCCGAACCCGGAGAAAAATTCCTCTGTCAACGGGCTCCGATAAAGGTAACTTTCATTTTAATCGGATCGGTCCCGGGAGTCAAAGGTGCGGACACATCGATCAGCAAATTGGCTTTTTTATCTTTTATCGTCCCGCTCACTGTTATATCGGCCTGAAGAACGCCATTCATAATCGGCACCTGAGATGCGCTACCGTTCACTTCTCCTTTATCGTTCACAGCAACATTTTTTATCTCCAGATCCCCCACAGGGACCGTGCCGAATTTAAAATCTTTCAGCTCGAGATTTATCCTATCTTTTCCTGCATCGACAATGGTAATCTTTTGTCCGGTCAGTGGTTCACCGATCGGAGTCCCTGCCTCATCCGTCACCGTAATCGTTCCCGTATAGGTTCCTGCCACCGCTTCTTTCTTATCATCGTCGTCATCACTACAAGCTGTCATCCCTAAAAAGAATACAGCCATCATCAAAAAACAGAGTTTCTTTTTCATCGTCTTCTATTTAATTATTAAAAAAATATATACGCCGAAAAAAATAAAATGTTTTAAATCATCGAGCTAATTCCTACAACGTGAAATTTTTGCAAAGCTAATAACTAAAATAGCCGATTCTACCAACAGAACCGGCTAAGTTATATACAAAGAGAAGGGGGTTACCTTGTAATTTTCAAATCGTCGATCATCAAAATACTACCCGGAGCTCCTCTATATCGATCGCCTTCTTTACTTGATGTACAAATCAAAGCCAGTTTATACTGATTAGCTGCGTCGTATTCTTTGTCATTCATTTTTTCAAACGGTATTTCAAAATAAGTCCAATCCTCCTTTGCCGTTTTATCAGTAACTTCAGCTTTTAAAACAATATACTCAGAGGTATTGATATCAGTACCAGTCAAAGTTACCTCTTTACCATCTTTTCCTTTTGCTTCATACAATAAAGCATAAATTGCAAATTCATCAGTCTGTCCTTCCACTACATTTCCATCTTTATCATAGAATTTTGCACCCGGAGTATATTTATACCATCCTGAAAATTTAACCGGTTCTCCTACATAAGGAATACCGAATTGAGTTCCTTTCAAAGGATCTCCCATGGCGCTAGCTAAATCAAAACTTCCAAGGAATAAACTCCCTGCTGTGATATTCGGACACATACCTAAAACATAATCTATAAAGACAGCATCTGAAGAAGATAAAGTTTCTTTATATCTGAGCAGGTCTGCTTTTGAAGGTGTCAAATCTATCGTCTCCAATACAGCAGCTTTACCTGTTTTTCCTTCTTCTGACGATCTAACACACCAGCTGGGAATCACTATATCCTGAAAACCATCAACACTTTTCAAACCCTCTAATATAGAGTATACGATACCACTTCCTTCGTTCGTCGAAGCAAAAGAACCCTCCGGTTTCTCAAATCCATAGGTATTGTCTTTCTTCCATACTTCAAAATCCATATATTTTACCTTTCCAGCCTCACTAACCGTATATTTGTTTACCACAATTCCGTCTTCAGAGGTAACTGTATAAATAACAGGAGAAGAGAAATCCTGTTCAACATCCGCAGCAGGTGTTATTGTAGCTCCTTCAGAAATTGTGATTGTAGGTTTGAACTTATAATTCACTGTATTCTCCAGAGCATAAAACTCAATCGTTTTGTCAGCAATAATAACATCTGAAATACTATCACTATTGAAGATAAATTCTTTAATTAAAGCCTCTGAACTTTTATCAGCAGCCAGGCGATCCCCGGTAAAATCAACCGTTACATTCAAACCGACAAAATTTACCCCCTGTCCTTCAGAAGTAACCTTTACTTCTATAACAATATTACATTTCCCGGCAGCACTCACCGTACCATTCACAGCGATATCACATCCACCTACAATCAATGTCAACTTTCCGGTTCCTTCTATTTTGAAGTCGTCATGAACCTTATCAACTTCAACATTGGTAATTTCAAGCGTACCGATAGGTATATTATTAAATGTAAAATCCTTCAATTGTAAAGTTACCAGATTTTCCCCTGTTTTGGTAATATAAATTTTTTGTTTAATATCATCAGCTCCCAATTGAACACCTCCGAATGGCGCATCGACATCCATTGTACCAAGGTAGACCCCATTCAAATCCGTATCTGTAATGTGATAAACATCATCGTCTTTACATGATGTAAAAACCTGCGTAAGTAACGCTACAAACAAAAATAAAATCAGTTTTTTCATAATTAATTTTTTCATTTTTTAACATTCAGAAACCAACGACCAATAAATACGGACGTTTAAATCGTCGTTTATTTTTCCCTTTTTTTACATGAGTATAGTTAATAGCAAAAATCGTGCAAAATTAATAAAATATGTGTGTTAAATAATAAAATTAACAAATTGCATGCATAAGTAAATGATATTCAAATCATATCAATTTCAGATATAGAATTACAGATTATCTGATTTTATCACTAGCTTTCGTATCCGTGTACCCAATTACTTTTTTCTTTCAGTTCATTTTTTACAAATTTAAACGTCCGTTTATCTTCTTCCCTAATTATCAGAAAATAACATTAATAAAAACAGATGATGAAAAAGAATTTAGTATTTCTCTTAATGGCGTTTTTAACGCTGAATTTTGTAGCTTGTAGCGACGATGACGACAACGACCCCGTCACAATCGAAGGGCGAGGATTCAACATCGATCAGACTTTCAATGTAACAAACAAAGACAATACAGCAGAAGTTATAGTAAATATTGCAACAGAGAAAGGAATCGAAAATCTGATCGTTAAAATAGAATCGCCGGTATTGACAGAAGATGTTCTAAATGCAGTAAACCTACCGAAAGAATTCGATTTGGCCAATCCGGCTTCCGAGGAACTAGCCCAAACCTTGATCGGATTTGGTTTGCTATCGAAAGATAAAAAAATAAAAGGCAGTACTGAAACTACTTTCGATGTCTCTCAGTTCATGCCGTTATTAGGAGGATTCGAAAATCCGGGACCTCATAAATTCATATTAACTGTTAAAGACAGCGCCGGGAACAACTTATCGAAGACTTTAACCGTTTATTTTCCTAATCTGAAGAAATAAACACAAACAGTAAATTAAATTGTATGAAAAAATTATTTTTATTCACCCTGATTTGTTCGTTGGGGTTTTTCACAGCTTGCAGTGACGACGATGATAACGACACTCCGACCCCGACTCCTCCAGAGGTCAATCTGGCTAAAGAAATCGAAGGGCTATACAATGCTGACTTATTTTTAACTTATGAATCTGCCCAAGATACCTCCGATCAAACCATTAACTTTTTCCCACAAGGTAAAGATTATGTCAAATTAAAAACCAGTAATATCAATTACAAGATTGGCAAAAATACGATCGGTTCTATTGAAATCGATTCTATTCCTGTAGCCAATAGTTTCAGCAAAGCAGCAGATCATAATATCTACTTTAAAATTACCAATAAAAAGGTTACTTTAAGTAAGTTAGGAGAAATGACCGCCAATGGAAACGGAAGTATCGGAGGAGGAGCCATCCAGTTCCAGTTGAAACTCCAAAATACCGATCTGACCGTCGACCTGAATTTCAAAGGCCGGCAAACGATGAACGATCAGCCGGAAATCCTGAAGATGATCTTCGATAACGATATGGTCTTGTCCCAGCCGGAAATCAAATACGAAAATTATAAATATGAAATCGTATTTTACGTCAAACCGGATGCCGACCTTTCAAAACTACAATTGACTCCTATTATCGAACTCTCTAAAGGCGCTATCGTGAAACCTGTTTCGGGAGAAGTAGTCGATTTTTCGAAAGCCATCGATCAAGGAGACGATACGGAATTTGTCTATTTCAATGTCGTATCGGAAAATTATCAGAAAACCCGTCAATATCGGGCAAGATTTAAAATAGGTCAATCCGTTCCCAAAGCTACGTTTGAAAATTGGGTTTCCGAAGGCAATGATTTTTATAAACCGGAAGGCCAATGGGCCACTTCAAATAAAGGGATATCTTTAATCAAGATATTCCCCGGATTATACGATGGCGGAGCGATTGTTGCCCCGGTAACAGAAGGCCAAAGCGGGAAAGCAGCCAAGATCTCGACTGCCTATACAACAGGTAAAGAAAGTATACTTGGTTTTCCCCCTATTCCGGTAATTACTTCCGGTTCTTTATTCTTAGGTGACTTTGAGGTCGATACCAAAAATACGTTGAATAGTACCCAATTCGGTATTCCTTATTTTCAGAAACCGATCAGGGTTAAAGGATATTATAAATACAAACCCGGAGAAAAGTACTATTATTGTAAAGACCCGAAAAATAATTCCAACAAAGCCGAATTAGACCCGGAAAAAACCGACCAAGGCGCTTTGAGTGCTGTTTTATACGAAGTAGATAATTACACAGAATTCCTCAATGGTGAAACCATTTTCAATTCAGATAAAATAGTCGCTATTGCTCAGCTGATCACCGGCCAGCAAGATAGTTTCAAGGAATTTGATTTAACCCTGGACTACAAACAGCAGTATAATCCTGCCAAAAAATATCGTTTTGCGGTTATTTTCTCCTCGAGTAAAGATGGAGACAAGTTCTGCGGAGCAGGAGGAAGCGAGTTGATCGTCGACGAAGTTGAAATTATCAACGAATAATTTAATGATATTATCCCCAAAAGTTTATTGTAAAACTTTTGGGGATTCGTATTTCTTTCAGTCAAGCCCCCCGGTATTAAAAAATAGAATTATTAATATCCGTCGTAAACCGCTCCAAAGTTTCCATACCGATAAGTGAATTTCCATGCCGGTTCAATTCGGGACTCCACACCGTAATGGCTAAATTACCCGGAATATAGGCAGCCACTCCTCCCCCGACTCCACTTTTCCCAGGTAGTCCTGCCCGAAAAGCAAAATCTCCCGATTCGTCGTAGAAACCACAAGTCAACATTAAGGCCCCCAGACGTTTGGATTGACTGACCGTCAGAATTTTTTCCTGATTAAAAGGATTCACTCCATGGTTTGCTAAAAATAAAAAAGCTCTGGTCAGCTCCTTGCAATTCATAGCAATGGCGCATTGATGACAATATACATCCACCACATCTTCCACATCATTTTCCATATTGCCGAAGCTTTTCATCAGATAGCCCAAAGCCATGTTCCGGTCCGCATGTTCACGTTCCGAGCGGGCAATGTGTTTATCATAGTAGATATCGTCATTGCCACATATACCTCTGACAAATTGGAGAATAGCATCTTTAGGCTGTTCATAAAGACTCATCAGACGATCGGTGACCACCAGAGCCCCGGCATTGATAAAAGGATTACGCGGAATACCATGTTCATATTCCAACTGTACAAGCGAATTAAAAGGGTTCCCCGAAGGCTCACGTCCGACGAACTTCCAGATACGATCACCCAAATGACGGGTTACCATGGCTAATGCGAATACTTTAGAGATACTCTGAATAGAAAAACGAATATCCGCATCTCCTACCTGAAAAGAATGTCCGTCCAATGTCTCGATAGCTATTCCATATCGTTTCGGCTCTACTTCCGCTAAAGCCGGTATATAATCCGCCACCTTTCCTTTTCCCCAATAGGCTTTCAATTCCTGGTGTATTTTTTCAATGACAATCCCGTAATCCATAAGTATTTTTTTTAGGCGCACAAAGATACACCAAAAACATTTAAAACGTTTTCATAAGTAAAAAAATGATTCTTCATATAAAAAATTGTCCTGAAAGTTTCTACCTCGAACTTTCAGGACAATTCTTTGCTTATCGAGCCTATTCGGATAGGACTAAACCAAGGTAGTACTTTCTTTTTGAGGAGCTTCTTCTTTCAGAAATTCACCGGCCTCATTGAAATAAACGGTCAATGTGGAATCTCCTTTTTCTATAATCAGTTTATAACTGTTATCAGAACCTTTTGCTGCCTCTTTGGTCGTATAACCTTCGTATTTTGCCGTTACTGCAGCAGCCACTTTTTCAGGTACTTCAGCTACCTCTATCTTCGTATAAGTCACTTTTTCCTGAGCCAATAGCATCGGAGCTTCTTCTTTCACCACGGTATCCTTTTTCACCACAGTATCCTGTACATTTACAGGAGCGATCACCAGACTTTCAGCAGATGCCGGAATAGCAAATACACATACAACCAATGCTACAAATGCGCTTTTTACTAAATTTTTCATAACATTCAAATTTAATTGTTAATAATTATGTTGTCGAACTCTTATTTCTAACCGCGTTCGTAAAACAATATGAAAAACTTATGCCGAAAATTTCGCAGCAAAAGGGAGTGTAAAACAAATCATTATTAATCAATTACTTAAAAATCACAAAACAGAATAGTTATATTCTATTTACATTTATTATATGGAAAATTCCCCTATCCGTTCAACAGATTTGGGTAAAATCTCCACACCCAAAAACAATTGTCACCGGGATACCGACAAAAAAGCGGTCACCTTTCCGGATAACCACTTTTTCCTGTAGATTTAATAAAATCTAATCTATTGTTTTGGGCAGTTATATACATATTTACACTTATAAACGTACAGTCAGGGTAACATATATAAACACTTCTATTTATATTCTAAAACATCCCAAATAGGTGACAAAAAACAGAAGAAAATTTACCAAACAGGGTGAAGACAGGCAATACAAACGTTACATCTCCTATTCATAGCCTATTCACTCCTTATTCCCGACGTTGTTGTATAGGAGGTGAATCGGAGATGAATAAGGGTTAATCCCTATCCTGAGAGGTTCCAGACCTGCAAATCACCTGCAATAGGTGGCATGAATAGTGGCCGCCCCGACAAGCCGAATAGTCAGAAAAGACAGCAAAAAACAAGAAATAGAATTTTTGAAATCTTCAAAATAGCGTTTTCCGGCCTCCCTCATGGTTTTAAGTGCCGCTTTATTCACCGCCCCGAAAAGACAGGCTTCCAAAGAAGCCGATGATAACTACGGAATAAAATGCCCATCGCTTCTTCGTCGCCTTTCGCCAATAAACGGATAATATTTTTTTCCTGTTCTTCTGCCATCGGTCCGTTTATTCTACCTCCAACCGTCTGTCTTTCGGATATTTCACCTTATAGCGCAGGATAAGATCGCGCTGTTCGCCGGGTTGCAAGATCAGCGGCCAGGTAACGATACCGGTATCGCCGTCCACTTTGCCACCGCTCACCTCTTCGGCAGTCACGGTAATACTGCTGTTGGCGGAGACGGGCAACTGATCGTAAAGAGTCAGATCAACCGCCTGCGGACGATTATTCCGAACGGATATTTTCCAACCTATCGTCTGTGTCTGCATAGCTCCCATCAGTTTCCGCGAGGTATATTCATGCTCTTTCGTGCGCTGTACGGCAATCTGCCGGTCGCGTCCGAGAGAAAACGAAAGCGTATCCCCGGCCGTATTCACATCGAGCACCGATTTACCGATGAACGTGCCTTCGAAATAAATGTTGGCTTCTCCCTCCAACAGGTTAAGCTTGCTCCAATCGGTAACCTGTGCCATCAAAAAGGCATCTTTATCGATTTTCGGAGTACACCGGTAGACATAAGAGACCGGCAGTTCATAGCGGCCTATCTCTGCCACAATAGGCTTATTGTCCGATAAAACCGTATAGGGCATCTTAATCCCGAACTCATAACCTGTCGGTTGCCGGGTTTGTTCTACTTCAATCGGTATGCTCCCCGCCTCCTCTTCGGCAACTACCTCTTCCACAGGCGCGGTAGCCCTAAGAGCCAGAGTGTTTTTCCGGACTTTCCGGGGAGAGCCATGACCGGCAACCACCACTTCCTCCAAACTTTGCGTATCAGGATCCAAGACAACATGCAACGTATTGCTACGCACATCAACCGTCCGCGAAGTATAGCCGATATACGCAAATTCCAACCGGTGTTGTCCCTCGGGCATCGTCAACGAATAACGGCCGTCGACATCCGTAGCGCAACCGATAGTAGTACCCGGAATTTTAACCGTAGCTCCGATCAAGGGTTCATGGGTAATGGCATCCGAAACAATACCCGATACGTTATTTCCATTCATTTCATCGCGATAGACCGGTGCCGCCCATCCATAATTCAGCCGATAAGGCAACAGCCGGGGAGCCACATTCCCCGTTGAGGGACTGGAGGAAGAGAGCGACAAAGCGACATTTTTCCATGCTTCGCCCGTATGTTGAAAGATATTCGCTTTATAAGTAATGGAAAGTGGTTCGGTCAGGCTCTCCGAACGAATGTCGTAGGAAGGAAACCAACCGGCATTTTTAACATAATAGCTCAAGGTAAAGGTTACGGTACAGGCAGCCGGAGCATGAATACCCACCAGGATTTCCCCGGTACGTTTCAAGTCCTTCCCTTTCACCTGGGCCAATTCCCGGGACACCTGCCGATGCCGCCCGGACAGTTCTTCCAGCTGCCCGCCAATAGTCAATTCTTCGGCAGTGAGCGCTTTCATCCGTTCGGTGAAATAAGCGGTCGCTTCCCGGACAGTCGCCATAGTCAACGCATTGCTTTTACCACCTATCGTACAATTGTTTTTCAATACCTCCTGCCCCGCCTTCACGACAGCAAGAGCCGCTTTCCGTTCTTCCTGTTGTTTTTCTATTTTTTTCAAAGTCTGCTGCAACTGCTCCTGCTTACGCCCTACCGCCACACTGTCCAGGAAATTATATTGCAGATTCACATTCGTGATCGTCAGTTTTCCCTTCGCACTCACCTGCATACTCCGGGCATCGAGATAAGGTGAAAGACCGGTAAACAGTAAAGCCGAATTGCCAGCCGGGATGTCCACCCGTTTAGTACGGGTTACCTGTGCTCCGTCGATAAACAGCATGACTTTCTCTGCCACCGTTTCCACTTTGCGCTGCGCCGTCGACACCGTGGTCACTATACACAGACAAAGAACCAGCCCTACATAATTCCTGAACTTTTCCATAATCCCAATTAAAATAAGGTATCTATAATTCCTCTGACCTTTGTTTCAGTATACAAATATAGTGAAAGGTGAGAGCAAAAACAACAAACTGGTTTGATTGATTTTACCGAACCGAAAACAACAGGAGCCATGATAATACAAAACGGCCGCCGGAACCCCGGCAGCCGTTTCTTTATCATCGGATAATATTTTTACTTCCTGGCCAGTTGAAGCAAAATTTCCATGACCTGGATAGCGCTCTTCGATACTTTCGTACCGGGTCCGAATACGGCAATTGCACCGGCATCGAACAGGAATTGATAATCCTGGTGAGGAATTACACCACCCACATATACGAGGATGTCTTCCCGGCCTAATTTTTTCAATTCGGCGATAACGGCGGGTACCAGCGTTTTGTGTCCGGCAGCCAGAGAAGAAACACCAACGACATGCACGTCGTTTTCAACAGCTTGTTTAGCCGTTTCTTCCGGTGTCTGGAACAAAGGTCCCATATCGACATCGAAGCCCATATCGGCATAACCGGTGGCAACCACTTTGGCTCCCCGGTCGTGACCGTCCTGGCCCATTTTAGCGATCATGATACGTGGACGACGTCCGGTCAGTTCGGCAAACTCATCGGTCATTGCCTTTGCTTTCTCGAAGTCGGCATCTTCGCCGGCAACACTTGAATATACTCCACTCACGGTTCTGATAACAGCTTTATAACGTCCGACAACTTTTTCACATGCATAGGAGATTTCTCCCAGAGAAGCGCGTTTCTTAGCAGCATCTACAGCCAATTCCAGCAAATTACCTTCGCCGGTTTCGACACATTTGGTGATGGCATCCAGAGCTGCGTCTACTTCGGCCTGATTACGTTCGGCTTTCAGTTTTTTCAGACGGGCGATCTGAGCTTCACGAACTGCAGTATTATCAATTTCAAGAATATCGATCGGATCCTCTTTGTCTAAACGGTATTTATTCACTCCTACAATTGTCTGTTCGCCACTATCGATACGGGCCTGTGTACGGGCAGCAGCTTCTTCGATACGGAGTTTTGGCAAACCGGATTCTATAGCCGCAGCCATACCTCCCAGTTTCTCAATTTCCTGAATATGTTCCCAAGCCTTATGTACCAATTCGTTGGTCAGGTTTTCTACATAGTAAGAACCGGCCCATGGGTCGACTGCCTTACAAATGGTAGATTCTTCCTGGATATAAATCTGAGTATTACGGGCAATACGGGCGGAAAAGTCGGTCGGCAATGCAATAGCCTCATCCAATGCATTGGTATGCAATGACTGTGTATGTCCCAGAGCAGCTCCCATAGCCTCGATACAGGTACGTCCTACGTTATTGAACGGATCCTGTTCGGTCAGTGACCAACCGGAAGTCTGGGAGTGTGTACGCAGAGCCAGGGATTTCGGATTTTTCGGATTGAATTGTTTGACAATCTTAGCCCACAACAGACGACCGGCACGCATTTTAGCGATTTCCATAAAATGGTTGGTTCCGATAGCCCAGAAGAAGGACAGACGCGGAGCGAAAGCATCGATATCCATTCCGGCGTTTACTCCGGCACGCAGATATTCCAAACCGTCGGCCAGGGTATATGCCAACTCGATATCGGCGGTAGCACCTGCTTCCTGCATGTGATAACCGGAAATAGAGATAGAGTTGAACTTCGGCATATTCTTGGACGTATATTCGAAGATATCGGCGATGATCTTCATCGAGAATTTCGGCGGGTAAATATAGGTATTACGCACCATAAATTCTTTCAGGATATCGTTCTGAATGGTTCCGGACAGCTGCTCCAGGGTAGCCCCTTGTTCCAATCCGGCGACAATATAGAAAGCCAGCACCGGAAGCACGGCCCCGTTCATGGTCATAGATACGGACATCTTATCCAAAGGGATCTGATCGAACAGGATCTTCATGTCCAGGATAGAGTCGACAGCCACACCGGCTTTACCGACATCCCCGATTACACGCGGGTGGTCGGAGTCGTATCCACGGTGGGTAGCCAGGTCGAATGCCACAGACAAACCTTTCTGTCCGGCAGCCAGGTTACGACGATAGAAAGCATTCGACTCTTCAGCGGTAGAGAATCCGGCATACTGACGGATCGTCCAGGGACGCAAAGGGTACATGGCAGAATACGGTCCACGGAGATAAGGCGGAATTCCGGCAACATAATCCAGATGTTCCATACCTTTCAAATCATCGGCAGTATATACCGGTTTCACCGGAATCAACTCAGGGGTCGTCCAGTTTTTAGCGATGTGGTTGGCTTTTTCCCATTCAGCGGCGCTCATGGAAGCCTTTTCAGACGCTTTAATATTTATATCTTTAAAATTCGGTTTCATGTTTCAATAGTTAAAAAGTTACAGAGTTACCCGTTACTTTATTTAATACCTAATTTTACCTGGTAGCCTTTCAGTTCTTCCAGTACATTGTTCTTCACGTGGATATAGTTCAGCAATCCTTTTGCTTCCAGTTCGGGACGGCTTTCTGGATTACCCGCAACTACAACGATAGCTTTATCTTTCAGTTTTTCGAAAGCTTCGGGTGCAAATCCGGCATATTCATCGTCGGAGCTACACAGCACAACGATAGCGGCTTTATTGTCCAGACACGCCTGAACCCCTTCATCGACCGTCTTGAAGCCATTGTTGTCTTTTACTTCAAATCCGGCACAAGCGAAGAAGTTACATGCAAACTGAGCCCGTGCTTTACGCATAGCCAGATTACCCATCGGAAACATATAGACAACCGGACGACCGTTTTTAGCCGAGAAAGCATCGGTTTTCAGGCGCATCGCCTCGAATGCAGCCGGTCCGCGGTAAGGTTTCAGGGTTTCGATTTCAGCGCCTTCGGCAGTTTCGTCTTCGGGTTCGAAGATGCAGGCACACAGCTGACGATCGATCTTTTCGTTGAAGTTAGGGAACTGGTTAACACCCACAAAGTTTTCTTTACGCTGAGCGATAGCCAGGTCACGAGCCTGGGCGGTAGCTTTCACAGCAGCCTGAACAAACCCTTTCTTCAATGCTTCGATATATCCTCCCTGTTCCTGAGTTTCCAGGAATAATTTCCAGGCAGCTTCAGCAATATTCTGGGTCAGTTCCTCGATATAATATGAACCGCCGGCAACATCGACGATCTTGGCAAAGTGCGACTCTTCTTTCAGCAACAACTGCTGGTTGCGGGCAACACGTTCCGCCACGTCGGAGGGATGACATTCGAAGGTATCGTCGAACGGATGAACGGTGAACGAATCGACACCGCCCAATACGGCCGACATCGTTTCGGTCTGAGTACGCAGCATATTTACGTTCGGATCGTATACGGTTTTATTCCATTCAGAAGTTTCTGCATGGATATTCATCTTACATTTGCAATCGCAAGACGGATTGTAGGCTTTCACGATGTGAGCCCACAAGTAACGGGCAGCCCGCAATTTAGCGATCTCCATGAAATACTTGGAACCGGTAGCGAAGTGGAAACGGATTTTCGGAGCCACTTCATCGATCTTCATTCCTGCATCCGTCAGTTTGTCCAGATATTCAACACCGGCAGCCAGTGAGAATCCCAACTCCTGAACGATAGAAGATCCTGAGTTATTGAAAACATATCCACCTACTTCAATGGTCTTGAAGTTTTTGTAGGCAGCCATTTTTTCAAGATTTACTTTTACGTTTTCGAAAGGTTTGTCGCAACAGTTCTTTCCTTTCCGGGTGAGAGCGGTCAACGGATCGACATTGATTCCCCCCTGTATTTTTTCAGGTGCAATACCTCTTTCTTCCACAACAGCCTTAAATGCATCCAGGATACTTCCTTTTTTACATCCGGCGACAAAGTTGATTTCCACACATTCCAGGCAGATGTCTTTCAGGAGGACTTCCATATCTGCTTTGGTAAATTCCTGGCATCCATTCAGTACAAAACCCAGTGAGTTGACACCGCGATTCAATACATCCAATGCTTTTTTATTTGCTTCAGCCAGATCTTCCACAACGATATCCTGACGTACATACCAATCGTTGTTATCTTTTTTGTTACCTCTCACAAACGGGAATTCGCCGGGTAGACAATCCAGATTTTTCAGATCCTGCATATTCTCCAACCGGTACATCGGCTGAACATTAAAACCCTCATTGGTTCTCCATACAAGCTTTTTATTGAAATCGGCCCCTTTCAGGTCGACAGTGACTTTGTCGATCCACTCTTGCATTGTGTTCGGCGCAAACTCACTGAAAAGCTTACAATTTTCTTTTTCTGCCATAATTTATATATTTAACTGTAACTGTTTGTTTGAAAAAACGAACAAATTTAACCCTTTCAAAGGATTAAAAAAATTATTTAGTGCCTTTTTTCCGTATTTAGAACGTTTGTACCCCCGTCACTTTTATCCTTCCTCATTCAGGCGCCGATAAATACGTACGGTTCCGGCTTCTTCCGGATTACCGTTATCCCATATCTTTATCCGCAATTCATTTTGATCTACCGATTGCCATTCCCCGATCCCCAATTCATTTTGCCGGGTATCCAACTCTTCGCAAATCAGCTTATCGCCTTCTTTTTTCATCCGGAAACGTGTAACTCCATACCACAACTCATTTCCAAGCGTATCTTTCACGGAATAAAAACACAGGTTATAAATTCCGGCAGTCACCTCCATCTCATAATACAACTGATTCGCTTCGTATCTCCACCGACCGACGAAAGGAGCCGCCAACCCGGGGAAATCACTGCAGATAGAAAACCATTATCCAACTGGCTTTGGATAATGGTTTTATTGAAAATCCAGAAAGTAAACTAAAACCGTCCGGTCTAACCGGATGCTCTATGCTGTAGAAGAACGACGGTAGCTTTCGGGGGAACTACCCGAAACACGACTGAAATATTTGGAAAAAAGTGATTGTTCATTAAACCCTAATTCGTAGGCTATTTCCTTAATGGCCATTGGTGAATTACGCAACAGAATCTGTGCTTCGAGCACAATGTATTCCTCTATCCACCGTGCGGCACTGCGTCCGCTCACCAGTCGGATTACAGTAGTAAGATGGCGGGGTGTCAGTGAAAGTTCGCCGGCATAAAATGATACGCGCCGTTGCTTACGGTAATGGGTGTGTAGCAAATCGAGGAAATCATAAAAGATCTTCTCACTGTGCGACGCGGGAGTGGCAGTGTCTTCCAGCCGCCGACAGATATTACGTACTTGACAGAACATACCCAGGATGAGCGGATAAAGAGTATCTGCGGAATCTCTCAAACCAGGAGCATCGGCGCAAAGACATAGGAGCTCGTAGAAGCGAGTCAACCGCCCGTGCTCATCATCATTGACGGCAATGAAAGCATCACGTATCGCAATCTTTCCCAAGGTACGTTCTGCTAAAACAAGCTGCCTCCAAAAAGATTTGGAAAGCAACAGCCCCACACATCGGAAGCCGGGGCTACGACTTACAATACGACAGGCACAGGGGGCGATGAAACACAACAGGTGTTCACGGTTGAAGCGATAGGACTGTAAGTTGATATCCAATTGCATTTCTCCATCCAGACACAAAAAAAGACAGGGTATGTCTATCTTTACCGGATTATCGTGTGTGCCGAAAAGGTCATTTTCGCGCCAAATCACGAAAGGAGTCACCTCTTTACCCAACTGCAAACGTTGAAGTAATTTATCGAATGTAAATATAGGCTGAATCATACAAATAAACATGCAAATAGGGTCAATAAACTATTTAATCCTCAATAATCGTACGAATATACAAATGAAATACAGAAAAGCACATTTACAAGCGTGAAAAATCTCCGTTACTTTGTATCGAAATCAAATCAGATGACAATGAACAAAAAGTTATTGACTATGGCGCTCTCACTGACGGTTATTCCGTCAGTTCTTTTGGCGCAGAAATCGGCTACGGAACACACTATCCGTGCCAACGAAGCTGTAAAGACGGAACTGAATTTCAACGACCGTCAGGATTATGAAGATGCCAACCGGGGCTTTATCGCAAGTATCGATGGAAACGCTGTACTGGACAAAGAAGGCAAAGTTTCTTATTCTGTGGAAGAATGGGATTTTCTGAAGAGCAATACTCCTCAGACAGCCAACCCGAGTCTGTGGAGACAGTCGCAACTCAACCGCATAAACGGACTGTTTGAAGTGATACCCGACAAACTTTACCAGGTGAGAGGATTCGACATAGCCAACATGACTTTCATCCGTTCTGACAATGGTTGGATTATCATTGACGTGACGACTACAGATGCCGCTGCCAAGGCGGGCTATGACCTCATTAAGAAGCATGTGGCAGACCTACCTGTACAAGGCGTAATTTTCACCCACCCTCATGGCGACCATTACGGAGGTATCGCTGCGGTGAAGGAGGCTTCATCTAAAAAGGATTTCGACATCATCGCTCCCAAAGGCTTCATGGCCTCGGCACAAAACGAAAACGTGCTGGCCGGAGTGGCTATGACCCGCCGTGCCACTTATATGTATGGTTTGCAATTGCAACCGGGTGAAAAAGGTACATTGGGTTGTGGTCTGGGACAGCGTATGTCAACGGGTAGCAAAGGTATCGCCCGCCCTACCATTGAAATAGCAAACACCGGAGAGAAACATACCATTGACGGCGTGGAGATGGAGTTTGTCTATGTACTTGACACAGAAGCTCCCGTGGAAATCATGATTTGGCTTCCGCAATTGAAAGCCTTCTGTACGGCAGAAGATATGACGCACAACATGCATAATCTGCAAACGTTGCGTGGTGCGAAAGTGCGCAACGGACTGCTGTGGAGTAAGGCGGTGGATACGGCTATCGAACGTTACGGAGACCAGGTGGAGGTGTCATTCTCCACCCATCACTGGCCCACTTGGGGCAATGAACGCATCGTGAACTACTGGGAAGCTCAACGTGATATGTATCGCTATCTGCACGACCAGACCCTGCATTTGGCTAACCGTGGGCTGACTCCTGATGAAATTGCCGAAGAGATGAAACTCCCCGCTTCGCTGGCATCGCAGTTCAACTGCCGTGGCTACTACGGTACGCTGAGCCACAACGTCAAGGCGCAGTATGACCTTTACTTCGGCTGGTTCGATGGCAATCCGGCACATCTTAACCCGCTGCCCCCTTCGGAATTGGGTGCCAAGTATGTAGAAGCTATAGGTGGTGCAGATAAAGTGCTCGAAGTGGCCAAGGCCTCGTATGCCAAAGGTGAATACCGCTGGGTAGCTACGCTACTGGATAATCTCGTTTTTGCCGAACCCGAAAACAAAGAAGCACGCCAGTTGTTGGCCGACACATATTCCCAATTAGGCTATCAGGCGGAAAGCGGTCCGTGGCGTAACTTCTACTTGACTGGGGCTCAAGATTTATTCAAGAAGAATGTGCCTTACACATCAAAACTCATCAATGACGGTGTATTGTCCCAGATGGATATGGGCACTTTGCTCGACTACTGCGCCATCCAGTTGAACGGGGAGAAAGCTGGCGGAAAGGAAGCTGTTATCAACATTAACTTCACAGATACGAAAGAGAAGGTGATGCTGATGCTCAATAATGGGGTGTTGAATCACCGCCTTGGCAGCCAGGATAAAAAAGCTGACCTGACCATGGAGATTGCGAAAATGGATTTCGTCAAACTGTTCTTCGGCAGAACGGATTTACAAACTTTGCATAAGACGAACAAGGTGAAAACTACCGGAGACACCAAAGCTATAGATATTATCCGTAGTGCCTGCGAACCGGCAGATCCTAACTTCAACATTGTGTTGCCGTAAACAGGAACAATATATTGATTTTTAACATGGCGGGTACATAGATGTGTATCCGCCTTTTTCGTATCATCGCATGTGACTAAGTTTGCATCAGCAGACATAGCAAATTTGTTCTCCTGTCTCCTCCCTCAAAATGATCAAAAGCCACTAATAGAAGGATCTGGTACAAAACTATGTACTTCTTTCGATTTCAAACACTTTGCATTATTTTCTCCAAAGCCATCTGTATGTGAGCGAGTTTTCGTATATTTGTTCTCTAATTGATGATTATAACTGAAGATAAAGTTCCTGCCGTCGATTGAATTTATTATTGGGTCGGTGAGAATGGGGAATACGATTTTATTTATACTAAGCTAAACGAACAAATTCGTTTGTTTTTCGTTTTGCTATCGAACTGTGTTTTATTATGGTCGAGATAAAAAAAGGGCATCTGTTGAAAGCTGTACTCTTCGATATGGACGGCGTATTATTCGATTCGATGAAGAATCATACGTTAGCTTGGTATAGAGCTTTGTCTTCCCGGGAGATCCCTTGTGAAAGAGATGAATTTTATCAATATGAGGGAGCTACAGCCGAATGGACAATTAATTTGATTTTTGAACGGACCTATCACCGGCAAGCGACTAAGCAGGAGATTGAAGAACTATATACCTTAAAAAGTAAATATTTTAATGAGCTGCCCGAGGCCGGGCCTATGCCAGGTGCCAAAGAGGTTTTGAAGATTGTCCGGGAGCACGGTTTATTGCCCGTTGTCGTTACCGGTTCCGGTCAACAATCGTTGTTAAAACGGTTGACCGAAGAATATGCCGGTTTTGTCGATGCTTCGACTTTGGTGACTGCTTTCGATGTCGAGCATGGTAAACCCCATCCGGAACCTTACCTGAAAGGCCTGAAAAAAGCACATGCTATGCCCGACGAAGCTTTCATTATAGAAAATGCACCTTTGGGGGTAAAAGCCGGTGTAGCGGCTGGAGTTTTCACTATCGCCGTGAATACAGGGCCTATTCCTGAAAAACAATTGCAAGAGGCCGGAGCTGACTTGATCTATCCGGATATGTCGGCTTTACAAAAGTATTTGCCGCAACTATTGGCCGGACATCATAACCGGGCCTGAATTTTCCGGATTGCTAATCTATCGTATATCCAGAGAAATAGGTTTGAACAAAACCCATTGCCAATATAACCACCCATATCCCGGAAGGATTGCATTTCTCCCAGAATAAATGAGTTAATTCTTGACCCGATAGCTGGAATTGCCGGGCTACTTCTTCAAAATAAGCATTGTTCGAAAGCTGATCCGATAGTTGTAAGCCCTTCTCTGCTACTAGTTTCCGCGCCATAACTACTTTATCCGACATTTGCTGATAGACGCCTCCGGAAATAATACCGGCAAACACCTTTCCTAGAAACACTGGTATAAAAGAAGGTGTTTATATACATGTTTACCTTAAACGCAGATATATTTTTTCTTTCTATTCCGATTTCGGGTTTTATACCGTCAGACCGGGTCGCCTGGAACGGTCCGCTAAGGCTTTCCTTCTCTGACCGGCGGAACTCCTCACTCCGTTCGTCAGTGATAGAAAAAGCCAGTGTAAAGGCATGGGGACTGAACGTTACTTACGGCTTCAAGAAACCAAAGAAAAATCGGGCTTTGTCCATGCCTTTTCAAAGTTATAAATTATCGAATTATTAATTAATGTACAAATGTACGACTGAATAATTCTACTATAAATCGGGACATTGCTGCAAAATGGATTGCATAATGACAGCTGCAGCCTCGGCATCGGCCAGGGCATGGTGATGATTTTTCAGATCATATCCGCAAAAGGAGGAAACGGTATGCAACTGATAATTTTCCAGTCCTTTAAATAATTTCCGGGAAAGGCGGTAGGTACAGTAAAAGGAGTAACCGGGATAATCCATTTCGTAAAGCCGAAAGACAGCTTTCAGGCATCCCTCGTCGAACATGCTATTGTGAGCCACCAAAGGTATCCCTTCAATCATCGGAGCAATTTCCCGCCATACCGTAGGAAAAGCCAGAGCTTCCTCGGTATCCTCCCGACTCAAACCGTGAATAGCTGTATTACGCCGGGAATAAAAATTCGGTGCAGGATGAATCAGACTGTAAAACCGGTCTTCGATCACCCCCCGGTTCATCACGACGATCCCCACCGAACAAACACTGGTCTGCTGCCAATTGGCTGTCTCGAAATCTATTGCAGCAAATTTCTCCATTTTTACTTCAGCATTTATTTAGACAAAAATACATCATTAAAGCTTAAGATTTTCAAAACCCAGGCAACTGCATGACTACTGTGGGTATCAGTAACAGAAAACCCAGGACGACAAACAACAGGAGGATTTTGGCAAACCATTTTACCCACACCTCATAGGGAATGCGGGCGATTCCCAAAGCACCGATCAATACGGCGGAGGTGGGCGTGATCATATTGGTAAAGCCATCACCGAACTGGAAAGCCATCACTGTAGCCTGCCGGGAAATACCGATGACATCCGAGAAGGGAGCCATAATCGGCATCGTCAAAGCAGCTTTGGCCGATCCCGAAGGGATAATGATATTGATCAGCGTCTGAATTACATACATCGCACCAACCGAAGCCACTCTTCCGGCCTCGTTCATCAGGGAAGCCAAGGCATGTAATATAGGATCGATAATACGCCCGTCCTGCAAAATCTGGATGATACCTCCGGCCAGTCCGACCACAATAGCCGCCGATAAGATATCTTTAGCTCCTTCGAGAAACAATTTGATGATGCTGTCGGTATCTTTGCCCGCAGCATACCCCGTCAACACTCCCATCGCCAGAAAAATCGCCGAAATTTCGGGCAGATACCAACCATGCCCCATCACTCCGATCACCAGAAAAATGACCGTAAAAGCCAGGATAGAAAGGATAAAAAAATGGAAAGATTTCCGTAGCCCCAACCATCCGAACAAAGCGAACAAAACCGTACCGACCGGTACAGCATAAAAAGTGACCGAAGCATTCCCCAAACTAAAAGTAGTAACCGGATAAACGACAGCAAAAATAATCAGAGACACGAGAATCAATCCATACACGATATAAGAAGCCACCGGGATCGTATAAGCAACCTCTTCGCCACTTTCGGTACGGCGATTCCGCCAATATTCGTCGGCCCGATACATCGGGGAAAGGGTCGGATTGCGTTTCACCCGGGCCGCATAGATCAACACACAGGCAACTAAAATCACGGTGAGCAAAAACCAGCAAAACAAGCGGTATTCAAAACCGGAAAACAAAGGTAAACCGGAAAGTCCCTGAGCGATACCGATGGTAAACGGATTCAGGATCGCTCCGGCAAATCCCACGTGGGCCGCAACATAGACCATACACAATCCGGTAATCGAATCATACCCCATCGAAATAGCCAAAGGTACAATGATAATCACAAAAGCCAGCGTTTCTTCGCTCATACCGAAAACAGCCCCGAACATACTGAACAAGAAGATAATCATAGCGATCACCAGATTGTTCACCCCGATCCGCTTCATAAAACGATGCCGTTCCAATCCCTGCGTAAAACGCAAAAAAGAAAAAATCCCGACATCGATCGCCCGGCTATTGTTCATAATCTGAAAAGCCCCGCCGATAATCAGTAAAAAGGCTATGATTCCGGCCTGCTTCTCAAATCCTTGCAACAAAGCGGAAAATACCTGCCAGGTCTGTGGAACCGATTCCACCGCATGATAAGAATTATCGACAATCACCGACCGGGTCGTTCCGTTGACCTCGACGGTATGGCGACTATACTCTCCCGCCGGAATAATCCAGGACAAGACGGCACAAAGCAGAATAATCGAAAAAATAATCGTATAAGTATGAGGAATCTTTTTCAGCATAGCACATTAAATAATTAAACTTTTACGACACGCATACGGTGAGGGAACAAAGGTATATATATTTTTTTATTGATCTATGTTTTATTCTACACATCGCGGGAAAAATCGGTTAGACGATTAACAATCCGGGGAACAGTTTTTGTCGTACAACAAATTATTGCGAAATTTGCAATTCCAGAGACATCCTGGGCATAGGCACTTTCGTCCGACAAAAAACGAGTTAGAAATGTATACAGCAATCAGAAAAATCATTGAAGCAGCCTGGGAGAACCGGGAATTATTGAAGAAAGAAGAGACCCGGTCGGCTATCGATCAGGTAATCGGGTTACTGGACAAAGGGAAATTGCGCACGGCTACTCCAACCGACGAAGGTTGGCAAGTGAACGAATGGGTAAAAAAAGCGGTTATCTTATATTTTCCAACCCAACCCATGTCGACCATGACCACGGGACCATTCGAGTATCACGATAAGATCCGGCTCAAACAAGATTATGCAGAATTAGGAGTACGGGTAGTTCCTCCGGCTGCCGCCCGCTATGGAGCCTATGTCGCCCCGGGAGTGGTGATGATGCCTTCCTATGTCAATATCGGGGCTTATGTCGATTCGGGAACGATGGTAGACACCTGGGCGACTGTCGGTTCGTGTGCCCAGATCGGGAAAAATGTACATCTCAGCGGAGGAGTCGGAATCGGAGGAGTATTGGAACCGGTACAAGCTGCACCGGTCATTATCGAGGACAACTGCTTCATCGGTTCGCGTTGTATTATTGTGGAAGGTGCCCATCTGGAAGAAGAAGTCGTGCTGGGTGCGAATACGGTAATCACCGCCTCGACCAGGATCATCGACGTCACGGGAAATGAACCGATAGAATACCAGGGTTATGTGCCGGCCCGGTCCGTCGTGATCCCCGGTTCCCGAAAAAAACAATTTCCTGCCGGCGAATACGAAGTGCCTTGTGCGCTGATCATCGGAAAAAGAAAAGCATCTACCGACCTGAAAACCTCGTTGAACAGTGCATTACGGGAATTCGACGTGCCGGTATAAGAGATATAAAACAGATTCAGATTATTAAGATTAGAAATATATGGAGAAAATTAAAGCAGCCGTTATCGGATACGGCAATATCGGGAGATATGTAATAGAAGCTCTTCAAGTTGCTCCCGATTTCGAGATCGTGGGTGTTGTGCGCCGGAATGCCGCCGATGTACCGGCAGAATTGGACAAATACAAAGTAGTAAGCCATCTGCAGGATTTGGAAGGGGTTCAGGTAGCTATTTTATGTAACCCGACCCGCAGCGTGGAACACTATGCAACCGAAGCCCTCCGGCTAGGTATCAATACGGTAGACAGTTTCGACATACACACTCAAACCGTCGATTTACACCGCACTTTGGGAGAAGTGGCCCGCAAACACCATGCAGTGTCCATTATGTCGGCCGGCTGGGACCCGGGGACGGATTCCGTAATACGCGCATTATTGGAAGCCTGTGCACCCAAGGGGTTGACTTATACCAACTTCGGTCCGGGCATGAGTATGGGACATACAGTAGCCGTTAAAGCAATCGAAGGAGTAAAGGCCGCCCTGTCTATGACTATCCCCACGGGAACCGGGATTCATCGCAGAATGGTATATATCGAACTTCAGGAAGGATATCCCTTCGGTGAAGTTGCACAAAAGATCAAAAACGATCCCTATTTCGCCCATGACGAAACCCACGTGATGCAGGTGGAAAACGTAGACACATTGCTCGACATGGGGCACGGCGTGAACCTCACCCGGAAAGGGGTATCCGGTAAAACGCAAAACCAGTTGTTTGAATTCAACATGCACATCAACAACCCGGCCCTGACGGCACAAATCATGGTATCGGCCGCCCGTGCCACCATACGCCAGCAACCGGGCTGCTACTCTCTCATCGAAATTCCAATGATCGATATGCTTTACGGCGACCGGGAAGAACTTATCAGGCATCTAGTATAAAAAGATGCCTGATACCTTTCCCCGGAATATTTGGCAATGAATCGGAATCTAAATCCGCAAAGACAATCAAGGCAGATGCTCGAGTCTGCTTTTCAGCAGGTCACCCGATGAAGGACGGGCTGTTTTATAATCCAGCAATGTCCCGTCTTTTCCATAGAGCAGGAAATGGGGAATGCCTTTGACATTCATCATATCGGCGAAAGCCTCGTCGCGGACGAGCCATTGATTTCCGTGCATATGGAGCTGTTCCATTTGCTTTTCCCAGTTTTCGCGTTTGGTATCCAAAGAAATGCTGACAAATACAATGTCCCGACGGTTCAAATCCTTTTCCAATTTCTGGAGGTGGGGGACTTCCGCCACACAGGGAGCGCACCACGATGCCCAAAGATCAATGTAGATATATTTGCCGGCAAATTCAGTGAGACGATGCTCCTGACCGTTCTTATCTTCAAATACAGCGTCGGGCAAGGGAGCACCGGGAGAGGCATAACGTTTGTCGCGAAATTTCCGGATAAGTTGTTCCTTATCGGGTCGGTCACTGCAAAGTTTGTCGAGGCGTGCCAGATGCTCCCCGGAATAAGGATGCCGGCGGATATAGTCTTCGATGATTCTCCGGGTGATGTTTTCCCGGATGGAAGAAATGCGGAACCGCTCTTGCAGGAGACGGATTTGGTCTTCGGGTTCCGGGGCGTTTTGTTGCAAGTATTCGCTGATATAGAGGTCACTGCCGTATAACAGTTTCCAATAAGGCACATCCAGGGCCTGGGAGATGACAGGCAAAGCGGAGGCGAGCGCTGCAGGTATGCTGTCGCGGAACAATCCGTGGGCAAGATTCAGACATTCGATGTTTGCCCAGGCGGAAAGGTAACCGGCAGTCGTTGAATCGAGCCGCTCCCGTTCGGTAATACGTTGGACTTCGCATGGAAACCGGGCGAGGCGGGAAGCGAGTTCCGTTCCGGCAGGCGGATTGCTCCAAAGGGTTCGGCTTTGGTTGAGCGACCATTCCCGGAAGGCCTGCAATGCCCGGTTGTCCGGATCTGTAGCACCGATGGACGTCTGGCCGCCGGTAAGATGGAAATCAAGGTCTACGGAGGCATTGGCTTGCAGGGCGACAGGAGTCACGAATTGCCAGCGCTCTTCCCCGGTGACAGCTACGCCGAAGAGATTACAAAAAACCACCTCCCGAAAAGGAATAGTTGTGGAAAAATACCCGGCACTATCCACCTTAACATAGAGTAGTGTGTCCTCCATCTGAATACCGAGCATATCGACAACGGTATTGCTGTCCATATAGAGAGTGCCGCAAAGAGTATACTCCTGTTTGTTCCGACAAGCAAAACAAAGCAGGATGAAGAGATAAATGAATGTCTTTTTCATGGATATTGTTTCAAAAAGAGGAGAACGCGCCGAAAGACTTTTCCTCTCAAGGCACATTCTCCAGTTCGCAATAAGAAAATAATTACCGGGGTTTATAAACTACTTTCAAGGGCTTGTATGCCACGTTCAAATAGGGAGAATCTCCTTCGTTTTTACCGGTGTTGCAATTCAACAGATAAAACGAACCGTTCAAACCACTTGCCTGAGGTTGATAGACGCCAACATAAAGCTGCTGGTTATCCGGACTGACGGCAAGACTGGTAATTTCAGCCCCTTCCAAGTCATCCAACGTGCGCCAAGGTTCGGTCGGGAACGAAGTGGCGGTATTGTAATACCAACGATAGATTTTATTGCCGGAAGCATAAAACAAACATTGGTAGGTCGTGTTGGAAACATAAGGGCTTTCCGAAGTGAGTGCCGGAGTACCGTTAATGACCACTTGATTATCGGATAGTCCGAAACTTTGTTGGGTGTAATCGCTATTCCATATTGTCCAGGTATATGCAATAGAGGTTTTCATAAAGACACCGTCTTTGCAAGTAATCATGGTAAAATAATTTCCATCCCGCTCATAAAGCGCTATCGGAGAATGACCTCTGAAATCCAATCCTTGGTCGGCAGCCGAATATTCATAGTAATAATTGTAGAAATCGACAATAGTCTCTTTTTCCATATCCCAAAAGATAATCGCATCCTGATAACCTAACCCTTTTGCCAAAACCACATTTTTATCGTAGGTAGACGCCATTTGCCGGCCATAATTTACAATCAATCCTTCCAATGTGGCCATTTTATATATTTTACGGCTTTCCGATATAACAGGCGACGCCGCACCCGTTCCATCCACGACAAGCAATCGCTCCGGAATGAAATCCGGATTGCCGTCGGTAATGATATTCTCCACGTTCAGCATTTTACTGTTCAAGGCATATACGGAAGGCTTATCCTTAAAACTGATAAAAAGTTGTTTGTCCCGTTGTCTGAAGTCGGTGGGCTGGCGTGGAAATTCCACGCCCGGATTATTCACCGCCAAGCAATTGGTCGTGAAAAAACGCTTTTTCCCTTCGGCAATTTCCCTGTCGCTCAATTCCCGCATAATGGAAAGCAAAGGTTCACCTTCGGAGTTGTCACTCAGGATAGCGATACCTTTTTCGTAGGCGGAATTGATGTTCAGGGTAAATTCGTAAAAACTGCTGCCGTGCTCGTTGCTGATTTTCAACCGTGCCGGGAACGCCCCCAATTCATTACCCGTAAAACGAAGTGCGGAGGAGTCGGAATAAAATTTGTAATTCACCTCCCATTCATACGTAAGGGGCAATTGCCGTTCGCTTTGGCTGACCAACCCTTCAGTAGGAATAAGCAATTCCTCGTTTTGGTCGATGTTGTAGACTTTCTGCATTTTCAGCGTATCGATACTGATTTCTGAAATGCGCACCGTATCCACAGTCGTTTCATCTTCGAAACAGCCGGCAAACAACGGCAAGCAAAGGATAAAGAACAGATATTTCAATGTTTTCATGATATTTTTCTTTTTCGGTTATTATACATTGGGCTTCGGAAAGGTGGTCACACCCAATTCCGGATGTGCCTGAAAGTATTCATACATAGGGCCGCATACGTATTTCTGAAGAGCATAGTTAAAATCCCAGTCCCAACCTCCGAAATCCTGTTCTCCCCAACCGGTATTGTATTTTTGATCCAAATTCTCTCCGTATCTTTCCACCAGCGCTCTATAGGTTGCCGGCAACGTCTCTTCCAACCGGTGGAAAAAATCCATGAAAGTGACATACACCACCGGATTCCAGGGCCCCATATTACTTTCCGACCAGCCAAAACTTCCGTTCCACGTCGTCCAGTTCGGTTTGCTGACAACATTATTGAAAGTGATGATGGCTTCGCAACTGATTTCTTTCTCGGTTTGTGCCGTGGGATTGAAATAATCGTTCGGCAACAGGCGGAACGCTACCGTCCATTCGGTGTCTCCGAGGGCAGAGCGTTTGAGGGTAACAGGCACTACGGCATTAACGGAATCTTTCTCCAGGGTGAGTTGTTCCGGCACCGTATAATGCAAAGGCGATTCGGCATTGGTGCGTTTATCTACTACCTCGATTTTAAAGTTACGGGCCACCTCTTTCACAGATGCCCCGATAATGCGTACCGGAAGCTCAACCACATGCTCTGTGGTACTCAACGGAGTCACACCGAAAGAGTAGTTAACGGAGTCCTGGGTGAAATAGATGTCGATAACCGAGTCATCGAAAGTCGGATAATCCGTTTCATGGCAAGAGGCTATACACAAGCCGATGAATAGAAATAATATCGTATGTTTCATGGTTTTCTGTTTTATTGTTTAACATCATAGACTTCGTTTCGATAGTTGAATTCCTCCTCGGGGACAGGTACCGTATAGATACTATTGGCGGCCGGGAGAATCTCGCCCGTGATAGCCTGAATGTCGAGGTTAAGACGCTTCATATTGAAAAAAGTCTGTCCTTCACCGACAAATTCCTTGTAGCGTTCTTGTGTGATTTTTTCTATGGTCAGCGATTCGGCGGGTATGCGGTCATCCAATGCCACAAGCCCGCGGCTTTCCAATACGGCATTAAAATAATCGGCGGCTTTCGGATCATTTTTGCGCAAGAGACATTCGGCAGCGATGTAATACATCTCCGGCAACCGGATCAGGTTAACACCCGGAATCTGTCCAGCCGGACGATTATTGCCGGTACTCAGTTGATAAGGGTCTGTCAGTTTGACAAACCGGAGGTTATTGCTGATGGTCTGGAACCAGGCCGCCCAACGATAATCGTTTTCTCCGCCTCCCTGCTGATACACGGTGGCGATACCGTTCCACGGGTTGAGACTTTTGAAAGAAACAGCGTCATACAAATCTTCTTTCGTACGGGTGTAAAAACTCTCTTTGGCATACAACCCGAAAATGGTTTCTTTTTGCGAAAGAGCACCGATAACATCCCCTGCGATTTCAGTTTTTTCCACTAATTCCAAACCGCCTTCACGGATGACTTTATCGGCATAATAGAAAGCACTGTCGATATTCCCCTGAGTGAGGTATACACGGGCCAGCGTGGCACGCGCTGCCTGAAGATTAAAGTGGATGGACTGGTCCAGAAAGAAACCGTCTTCCGGGGAAGCCGCCTCATAAAGTTTTTCGTTGTCCAACAATTTCTCAGCCGCACGCAGGTCTGCAATAATGCGCTCGTACACTTTTGTTTTGGGCAGTATATCCGACGGTTTCAGAGAGAATGCCGTATTATAAACGATACCGCGGGTCTTGGCGTCGGTTGCCTGGTCGGCATAGAGACGCAGAAGGTCGAAATGCATATAGGCACGAAGTCCTAAGGCCTCCCCTTTATAGATGTCGTAAAATTCAAGGGTCTCGGGAGATTGGTTTTCCAGATTAACCAAAATATTGTTGGCATACGAGATATTCTGATACATGGTGCTCCAAATATCGGAAAACACCTTGGTAACTTCCGGATTCTCCTTGTATTTGAAGGCAGACAGGTCCGTAATGTCACTGTTGCCCGGACAATTGAAATACTGTGCCAGCACATCCATGACATAATAAGTCATATAAGCGCCATAAGCTTTGTCATTGCGCATGGAAGCATAAACCCCGTAAAGGGCGTTTTCAAAACCTTTGCGTTCAGAGAGGAGGTCTTTGCCGACTATCTCTCCTTTGGGGTGTACATCGAGAAAATTGTCGCACGAGGTAGCCAACACCATGAGGCCAAGCCCGCAAATCATATTTTTTATATTGAGTTTCATGATTCTGAAATTAGAAAGTGGTACTTAAGGTAAATTCAAATCCGTTGCCGTAGAGATAATCGAGCCCCCGTTCGACTTTCACGTTCGAAAAGCGCAGGATATCCGACAGATTAACGCCCAAGCGCAGATTTCGGAGCATCATCTTCTGACAGATACGTTGCGGAAATTCGTATCCAAGATTCACGGAAGTGATGGTGAGCACGTTTTCTTTTTCCACAAAACGGTCGGTCTGCTGTGGAACGCTGTGTTCGGTGATTTTGCGATACAGGGCAATATCGCCGACCTCCTTCCAACGGCTGTCAAATGCACGGCGATCCACATTAGTCCGCCCTGTAGTCCCTTCCACACGGCTGGCCCGGGTCACATTATAAAGATAACCGCCGCATTTGAAAGAGCCCATAATATAAAGACTGAAACCTTTATAGAAAACATTGGTATAGACATTGCCGTAAAAACGGGGGTCGGTATCGCCGACAACCACTTTATCGTCCGCCGAGTAGGTGAAAGTGCGGGTACCGTCCAATTTGATGAACACCTCGCGTCCGGTAGCCGGGTCGATACCTGCCGACCGCACGACTTTCAGGGCGGAAGTCGATTCGCCCTCTTCATACTGTGCCAGCGGAGCAGGAGTCTGACGGGTTGGAGCCACGTCATTGTTCAGTTCATTCTGACGTTTCAAGGCATTACTGATTTTCAGGATACGGTTTTTATTGGTGGAACCGTTCATCCCCAATTGCCACCATACGTCATTCCGCTGAATGATAAACCCGTCGACAGAAAATTCGAAGCCTTTGTTTTCCATCTCCCCGATGTTTTGTTTACCACTGACCACCCCGGTAGACGGAGCGATACTGGCATCCAGCACTAAGTCTTTCGTCCTTTTGAGATAAAAATCGAGGGTGGCGTTCAACCTGCGATCGAAAAGGCTGATATCTGCACCGATATTGTAGGAAAATTCCCGCTCCCATTTCAAATCATCGTTACCGATGGTTTGCGGAATGGCGCCGATACCATGCAAATATTCCAAGGTGTTTTCGTATTTGTACATGGTGATAGACTGGAAAGGCTCGAAATTGACTTTACCCGTATACCCCACGCTACCACGTATTTTCAACAAATTCAACTTCTCGAATTTCAGGAAATTTTCATTGTGCAGGTTCCAACCGAGCCCCCCAGACCAAAATTGCCCATACCGTTGGTTGCTTCCAAATTTAGAGGAACCGGAAAGACGGTATACAAAATCGGCATAGTAGCGATTGTTATACATATAGTTAGCATTGGCAAAGAAGCCGACTTCCGTACTGAGGTCCTGATTCCCGGAAGGTTTGTTCTTGCTGTCTGTCGGATACCCGGTGGCATGACCTATGAAGTTCAAAGCATCGTCATAGAATCCAGCGGCTTTCAGAGAGGAGTTCTCACTTCTGTTCTTGCGGATTTCCGCTCCGATAATCATACTGATTAAACTGTTGTTTTCCGTCAGCTTATTGAAAGCGCCGTTGATATTCCCCGCCCAGTCCACCGAGCGGCTGTTGCTGATTTCCAAGCGTCCTTTTTTGGTGATATCCGTCTCATCTTTGAATGCTTTGGAATCGGGCGATATGTATTTTTCTCCGTTGCCTTCAGAAACGGCGATATTGAAGTTACCGGTAATGCGGAACAAATCATTGATATCCCAGCGTATGTCTGTTGTATTGGTAATGCTTTTGTTGCTATTCAATGTGAAATTACCCAATTTGGCGTCTATCATCGGATTCCAGTTGTCCCACGAGAGGTTTCTGTTGGGATTGCCGTATTCATCGTATATCCGGTCATAAGGATTTTGGTCGATCCAGTTGCGGAAGCTGCCATAGGGGGTATCTTTCGTGTCCGTTTCGTTGTAGTTGGTACGATTGGAGAAAGTCAGTTGGTTGGGCAAGTGGTATTCCAATTTGAACCCGAGAGCATACCGGCGGCGATAGTCGTCTTTCATGACTCCTTGCGTATTGTTGAAACGTCCGGACAGTTCGTAACGGATGTTGGACGCTCCTCCGTAGATGCGCAAGGAATGGTCATGGGAGAATGCCGTGCGGGCAGGCTGTGAAAGCCAGTCGCTGTCTACTCCACGGGCTACTTCTTTGTATCGTTCGTTGTATAGCTGATCGAGACGATATTGTTCTTTATCCATATCCACACTGCCCCAACGGTCCTGTTCTGGGGTATAAAGTCCGGAAAGTTTTTCATATTCCAGTTTTTCCCGGGCATTCAAGAGATCGTAATCTTTCAGGTAAGGGAATTGGACGTTACCGGTAAGGTTGTAATTGACCCGGATATTTCCCTCTGCCAGTTTTTTACGCTCGATGACGATGACACCATTGGCGGCGCGGCTTCCGTATAAAGCAGTTGCGGAGGCATCTTTAAGTACGGTGATGTTCTCGATTTCGTTCATGTCGAGGTCATATAATTCTTCCATACTGATTTCCACCCCGTCCAGCATAATGGTGGGTTGGTTCACAACACGCGTGCCGGAAGAGAAAGAACTCATACCACGTAATAAAAGTTCAGGCACGCGATTGGGATTAGAACCGAGATCACTACGCTCCACTAAGTTCAATCCCGGAGTCAGAGCGCTGATAGCTGCAATGATATTGGTATTTGAAACCGATTTCAATTGGTCGTTGGTGATGGTTTTTACTGCACCGGTGTAACTGTTTTTGGATTTGGTGAAATAGCCGTTCACCACAACTTCGTCCATCTCAGCGACTTCCTCTTCCAGGCGTACGGTCATCTCTTTATCGGTCTGGACGGGAAGCGTGACGGACTTATAACCGACGAAAGTGAAGGTCAGTTCCCGAATATCTTCCGGCAAATTCACAGTGAACAACCCATCGGCATCGGTAGCAGCACCCGTTACGGCACCGCCTCCGTCCATGGCAACAACAGTAACCCCCGGCATAGGTTGTCCGGTTTTGGCGTCGATAACATGCCCCCGTACTTTCACTACTTGCGGCACCTGAGGTGCGGCTGCAAGTGCTTTGATAATGATGGTGTTGTTTTGAATTTCATAGTCCAGCGCGTTCCCTTGCAGACAAGCCCGCATAACTTCGTGAATATCGTCACTATCAATACGAAGACTTACCATACGATTGTTTTTCACCAGCTCATTACTGTAAAGAATGTTGAAACCGCTTTGCTGTTGTATCAGCTTTAATACTTCGGTCAACTGTTTGTCCTTCAGGTTCAGCGACACTTTCGTCTGCTGTGCCTTACTCGGGATAGCCGAAGTGTTCAACACCAAGGCCAAGCTAAAGAATAACAATAGCTTCATGGTTAATCGGATTTTTTTCATAATTCAAAATGTTTAGTATTAATTCGCACACTATTTTTTAGACACTATCACCGTGTCATCGCTAATAGTAAAGGAAATATCGTAGGCTTTCTCTATCATGCGGAGAAGGGTAGAGATCTGGTCGAAACGTCCTACATTTCCGGTAAAGCGATAGCCGGCAACCTGAGGATCCCGGAAGAATATTTTCACATCATACCAACGTCCGAGTTGTTTTAATATTTCTTCCAATGTCTCGTTTTCAAAGACAAAACGCCCGTGTATCCATCCTAAAGAAACTTGCGGGTCGACCGTATGAATCCGCATCCGGCCATCGTGGGTAGTATAAATACATTGTTCATCGGGACGCAACAGCGCAGTATGCGCCGATTCACGCTCCTTTATTTGTACAGAACCGGAAACAAGAGTAGTGAATATAGCCTGATCATCGGTGTATGCTTTGATATTGAATTTAGTGCCTAATACCTGGACTTCCATTCCCCCGGTCATTACGATAAAAGGTTTCAGAGAATCGAAAGCTACTTCAAAATAGGCTTCTCCTTCTAAATGAACAACTCTCTTTTCGCCCGCAAAGACCAACGGAAAATGCAACTTTGTGTTGGAATTCAGATAAACGCGACTTCCGTCTTCAAGAACGAGCTTGTATTCCCCACCCCTCGGCACGACAAGGGTCTGATACTCTTCCGTGGCAACCGAAGCCGGTTGACCGGATTTGATGGTCAGGGTGTTGTCTTTGTTATCCAATCTGACGTCAGAATCTTGTTGTGGAGAGAAGTTCCGTTCATCTTCCAGATTTACCGTTTCTCCGGATGCAAAAACCAAAAATGCCCTGGCTGAACCCGGAAGCGGTTCCGTCTGCCAAACCATGGGGATAGAAACAGAAGGAGACTGTTTCCAATACAGGTAAACGGCAGTGCTGATCATAGCTAATAACAAAACAGCAGCAGCATAACGGATTATGTTCCGGAAATAAGATCTCTTTCTTAAATACAGCCGTTTTTCCAGGCATTCCCAAGTCCGCTCCGGATGTAACTGTCCATACAGATTTTTCTTGTCATCCAAATTTCTTCGGGATAACGAAAGATACAACACGCGATTTGCCTCTATTGTTAACCAACGGTCCAACTCCTCTTGCTCGGCTTCCGTCAATTGCCCTTTCAGGCTTTTTATTATCAGTTGTGAGATGTAAAATGGGTATTTCGAATATTTCATTTTCTTTCCGCTTTTTATGTAATACAACTAAGCGGATATGGTGGGTGAAAAAATGAAAAAAAATTGTTTAGAAAACTTCATTTCTGAAGCAAAAAGAGCAGGCAGGTGATTTCGTAAATGTAGTCTTTGAGCGTTCTGTAGGCTATTTTTTTCTGAGTTTTTACGGTATTGACAGAAATATTCAGTTCTTTGGCAATCTCATCATTGTTTTTGCCTTGTATGGCAAGAATGAAAATTCGTTTACATTTGGGCGGAAGATTTTCCTGGGTTTTAAGCAATATCCGCTCCACTTCTTCCTCTATAATGAAATATTCGAATAAAGTTTTGTCTTCTAAATCGTGCAAACTCTGCTCGTAACGTAACCTGATTTTTTGATGTTTTATATAATTCAAGACAGTATTGCGGGTCACGGAATAAAGGAAAGATTTAATGTGTATAACTGATTCCATTTCTTCCCGATGATTCCAAAGTGCACAAAAGGCTTCCTGCACAATATCTTCTGAAGCATCCAGATTATTTAAAAACCGGTTGGTAAAAAGGCACAACGAATGATACAGACCATCGAAAACGGTCTTGAAAATCAAGCTATCTCCTTGCCTGAAACGTTCCATATCCAATGTCACACCTTCCACCGAACAACTTTTTAAGAAAAACAGTGTAAATATATATTTTCCTCCGGATACCCACCAACTATTCCACAACTAAACTGAAAAATAATCCCTTCATAGCCGAAAAACAAACGAAAAACTTCGTATTTTCGCCCTTTGAAATCTATATCATATGAACGATAAACTCAAAGAGGAAATCCGGAAAACGCTGGGAATCCTGAAAAACGGAGGTGTAATTCTTTATCCGACCGATACGATCTGGGGATTGGGTTGTGACGCCACTAATCCGGAAGCTGTCAAACGGATTTATGACATCAAAAAACGGGCCGACAACAAATCGATGCTTGTATTGTTGGACGATGCAGGGAAAATAGCTTCCTATGCCGACGTCCCGGATATAGCCCTCGATTTGATCGAAGTGGCCGACAAACCGACAACTATCATCTATCCGGGTGCTAAACGTTTGGCACCCAATCTGATCGCAGAAGACGGTACGATCGGTATCCGGATTACGCGGGAAGAATTTACCCGATCTTTAATTTTCCGTTATAATAAACCCATCGTTTCGACTTCGGCCAATATCAGCGGCGAACCCTCCCCTCATTTTTTCGGGGAAATCAGTGAGGAGATCAAAAATGCAGTAGACTATATCGTAGATTACCGCCGCAACGATCATAAACCGGCAGCTCCCTCGAGTATTATCAAACTGGGAATGGGCGGGGAGATTCAAATTATCCGGAAATAATCTTTAGCTCTTGACTTTAAACATTCGACTTTAATTATGGCTTTGATTTTAAATATAGATACCTCTACTTCTGTCTGCTCGGTAGCCTTAGCCCGGGACGGAAAAATGATTGCCTTGAAAGAAAATAACGAGGGATTGAACCACTCGGTTTTATTAGGCACTTACATCGACGAAATCCTAAAAGACAATCACATGGATGCCCATTGTCTGGATGCCGTTGCGATCAGTATGGGCCCGGGATCGTATACCGGATTACGCATCGGAGTATCTATGGCGAAAGGAGTATGTTTCGGAGCAGGTAAACCTCTGATCGCCGTACCGACCTTACAAGCACTGGCCTTATCGGTATCGGAACGGATACGGGAAGAAGCGCTGTATTGCCCGATGATCGACGCCCGCCGGATGGAAGTCTATACCGCTTTTTTCGACCGTAACAACCAACAGGTCATCGATACCAAAGCAGAAATCGTCGACGAAAATTCGTTTGCCGATTTATTGGCCGGACATAAAATTTATTTTTTCGGAAATGGCAGCGACAAAGTCAGGATGCTCCTTACCGCTCCTAATGCTCATTTTATGGGGCAAGTAGAAACCTCTGCCCGGCACATGATCCCCCTTGCAGAGGAGCTGTTCGGCCGGCAAGAATTTGTCGATGTCGCCTACTTCGAACCGTTTTATCTCAAAGATTTTATTGCCACGACTCCGAAGAAAAAAGTGATTTGATCCAATTTTCGCCGGCATATCGGGTTTTGAATTTTTCGATTATATTTTTTATAAAAATATAGGAAATCATCTGTTAAAAGTTAACTTTGTAAATTCGATTTACGATATACCGTAAATTGCAATTTTAATTTTCAAAAAACAGAATGATGAAAACAAAACTTTTTACCCTGGTATTTGCAGTCCTTGTTTTAGGGGCTTGTAAAAAAGAGATTAAGCTGGATGTTAAACAAATCCATCTGACCGACACGACCGGACAATGGGACATCAAAATCGACCGTCCTGCCTTCTCGACTACAGATGCTGAAACTGAAAAAAGCTGTGTCAAATTCAACGACGAGGTCAACGGGCTGATCAACGGTATTCATGCAGCCTTTATCGAACAAGCTAAAGAGAACATTGCCTGTTTAAATTCTGCAGGTTTCAAGCAAGCAGCTCCCTACGAACTGATCATTGAAGATTCGGTGTTCCTGGCAGACCAAAATTACATCAGTGTCCGGGTATTATCGTACGAAATGCTGGGAGGAGCCCATGGGATGACCGATTTTTATGCTATAAATTACGATGTGAAGACACAGAAATTCTTAACCAATAAAGATATCCTCAACCTGGACAAAGCAGCAGATATCAATGCCCTTTTAAAGGCTAATCTGAAAGATCCGGACAAATGCTTCACTTTCGAAGCTCCGACAGTGGATAATGTCACCTGCATCAACCTTACCCTCCACACGGTCGATTTTACTTATGCCCAATATATCCTCGGTCCTTACTCTTGTGGCCACACCATCATTTCCATTCCCAAAGAAAAGATGAAGGATATGCTGGTAATCAAATAATGGTCCGACCGGTTGAAATGGATAAAACAGTAACAACGGATAAAGCGGTTATTACCGTTGTTACTGTTTTAAATTTATTTTATATAATCCCGGTGGAATACGGGTAAATTCAGGTATTTATACAATGCATTCGAAAGTACAGGTGACGGAAAGAAAGGTTCACCGGCCATCAGTTCGAATGCCTTTTTATAATCTCCTTTCCGGGCATATGCCACAGACAGATACAATAAATTTTCTTTCGAAGGTATAGTTTTCAATGCCTGATAGGCCATATCGACGACCTGGTCAGCCAGTTCCATACCGACTTGTTCTTCCTGAAAGAAACCGGCAATAATCAACGTATAAAAAAATTGACCGGCCAGATAAGGATGTTTTTCCTTATATTTTCCGATCAGTTTCATCGCTTCCGGAATACCTTTTTGAAAATCTTTTTCAAACAAAGTATATTCCATATTCAATATTTCGAGATACATCCCGGCCAAAGGCAGGTTCAGTTCTTTCAAAAACCGAAGATAAGCCTGATACGCCTCCGGTTCTTCGCGCTGAACGATTCCACAACGTACTACCATCCGATACATATTGATCCAGAAATCATATCCCTTTTCGTATTTTTGATAAATTTCTGCCTTATTCAACAAAGTACGAAAAGCCAGATTGTCTTCCGCTCTCTGCATAAAACGTTTTAAAAAACGGTAATTTTCTTCTGTTTCCAATAGTTCGGACGATAAACCTTCCAAATATACCCACATCATCGGTTCAACCCGATCGGGTTCCACTTTACTCAATACCCCCAACACATAATCACGGATCAGGTCAGGAGTACGTTCTCCGCTTTCCCAGCGTCGACGTCCTTCGTCCAACTGCTTATTCAAGTCCGATTGTGCGGCAGCAGCAGCCAACTTCAAAAACTCCTGAGGTTCGGCATATCCGACATGCATATCCCAAATTTCACCTTCGCCGTTCAGCCAAAAAAAAGCAGGAAAAGCTGTCGCCTTAAAATGCTGAAAAAAGGGATGCTCCTTATCTTTTTCTGCATCCAGTTTCAGACAAACAAAATGCGTATTGAAATAATCACCGACCCCGGCCTGGGTGAAAACCTCCCAGGCCATCTTTTTACAAGGTCCACACCAGGAAGTATACACATCTACAAAAATTCCCTTATTCTCGGATCGGGCTTTTTTCAAGGCTTCCTCGTAGCTACCGTGAAAAAAATCGATTCCCTGTGCTGAAGCAATTATACTCCAACTCATAGTAACCACCAATAAAAATAATTTACTCATAAATAAATCGTTATTACACCTAAAACCTAATCAGCAGGTCCTGCCAATCGATGCCTATCCCATCCTCACGACCGATTCCCTGACCGAAATATTTTATCAATACCGAAAATTTGCCGATCAGCCATCAGCAAATCGGATCGGTCAGTCCCGAAAAGGCACTTGACATCTCTCCGGGACCTCTATCCCTATTAACATTAACTATACTTTTCATCGATATCGACCACCGTATCACAGAATCCGGTCTTATCGAACAAATAATCCGCATGGATTCCCCCTTGTGAGCTCACCTCATAGAAAATAACCCCTCCTTTTAAACCGGTCTGATTATTATCCCGTATACAAATCCGTAATTGTGCAGACTGACGGGTTTCACCAGCCATTTCTGTTTCCTGGCTGATCGTTACAAACTTAAATCCGGTAATTTCCATATTCCGCGAGGTCAAATCGACCTGACGAGCTTCCAAAACTTCAGTAGATGAAGAAGTGAATAAATTCAAAGACAACGAATAAATCCGACTGCCGGTTGCATACATCAACACATCCGGGAAATCATCGTTCGCAGCAAAAGCAATTGCCTCAGCAAGATGCGGGGCAATCCCGGCACCGATCTCTTTACGTAAAACAGAGGTAAACTTTTGATCGACGAATTTGTATTTATAAATGTAAAGTTTTCCGGTCGAAGTATCTTTCATCAACATCCAATAATTCCCCTGTTCGGATTGATTACCACAATACAACATTTCCATATGTTCACCGATATGGTCACAATCGAACTGCGAGATATCGGCCTCCGGACTACTCAATTGGTGTAATCCTCCCCAGTTCCACATATAGTGCCACAATAATCTTTTGTTTTTCGTGTCATAAAAAATCGGAGCACCTGTCGCATCCATCACAAAAGGGGCAACTTCGTAATTTCCAACACCCTGAGTTGCCACCAACGGAGTTTCCCATTCGGGCAGAAGCATATTGACTGCTCTACGGCAAACCTGACGGTTAATAATGATATAATCTATAAGCATCCCTTTAAAATAGAGTTCAGGCTTCAGAACAGTCTCTTCAAAATCAACGGCGAATCCCTTCCGAAGCGGTTTTAATCCCTCGAAAGAGACCGGACTGGCCAACATTCCGCCATTTTCATCCTCGCACATAATCGCTTCAAATTTCAGGCTAGGCTGAGCAGGCAAAGGATTAACCGAAAATATCCGCAACGGATTCCTGCCCACCCGTTTTCCACCATTCGCCCGGGAATAAATATTCTCGATCAAAGAATGATCCGAATTTAAAAAATTCAATTCCGCCTCTCCGTTTTCCTCACACAAAAGAACCGTTCCTTTCGTAAATTGTGTCATTACTTCCAATTTCATTTCCTGACGGTAATATACCCCGGTTGTTTCATCCGTAACCTTCAAAGTCAGCGTATAATTTTCTCCGGGTACGGCATGTGAAGGATCGATCAAAACATTCAAGTCTTTCGATTTACTGAGTGTATCCGCCACTTTCCGGGTTGTATCGGTACTTAAATACCAAACATAGGACAAATGCGAATCATCGTTCCGGCTTGTCGTTAACGATAAAGGAATATTCAGATAATCATAGAGCATGACGGAATATTTCTCCTTCAAACCGTTAAAAGTCACTTCATTCAAATCTTTAAAAGAATTTACCGTATCGTCCTGGGCACAGCTTCCCAGCCATAACGCTAATATTGTTATTCCGATATAATATATTGTTTTCATGTTCAGTTTATTCATAATTATACTATTTTACAAAGGCTCCCAAGTCGTGATCAAATTACCTTTTTCATCATATTCGATATGGGAAGCATAGTAATTACACACTGCCCGTCCGGCCCGCATCCAATAGGTATAAGCCTGTACCCCTCCATAATTCACCAATTCCCCTTGTGTCAAAGGGAAATCATGTCCCATAATCTCGATGCATTTCAAGTGTTTGACTTGTGAATAAGCCCCGAAATAAATAGGCAGAGGCGATACATCCCAGTATGCCGGTTTCAGCAACTGATTGGTCACCAAAAGACGGACATAACATTTTTCGGGTAAAGCCACATCCAGATCGGTAGTCGTCTCTAACCTCAATTTCAACAAGACGGTTTTATGATCCAATTCTTCTCCTTTCTTCAGGATAACAACCGGTAACACTGTCGCCGGCTGATGTGCCGGGAAAATATAATTGTCTTTCAAAGCCTCATAATGTACCCCTGCCTGAGCGGTCGATCCTTCTTCCGTAACCACCCGGAAATTCATCGGCCGAACGAGTAAGGCCCCTGGCAATTTTACGGTCAAATGGAGTGTATCCC